>VOFB01003588.1_pt1 | contig 47659 bp, 78 predicted proteins | sample 5384141 | NCBI WGS metagenome assembly VOFB01 (sample SAMN12384721, study PRJNA508395) | human gut metagenome | isolation source: healthy gut A | host: Homo sapiens | reverse complement strand
CCACCGCGATGATGCTGGTCAGCACGATTTAAAGCCGCCCAAATGGCGTAGCCGACGCTCAAGTTCACCGTGACGAGGGCCTTTCCCAGCAGCCAAAAAGCACAGCAGATAGCCCACGACACACCCCTACCGACGGCAAAAGAACGGTGAACCCCTCCGCAACCTTCATCATGGACGTGGCGAACACCTCGCAGCATATGGCCCCAACCAGCAATACATATCCCATTTATTCGTTCCCTTCGTCTTGGATCTTTGCACAACCGCTCCTCAAATCGTCGAAGACCCCGCGCGTCGCTACGTTCGCCTGCTCGGCGGCCCCTTCGCCAACGGCATTCACACGCTCACCCTCGATGCGCGGCGGCTCGGCTATCATGCCATTCGCAAAGCTTCCTCTCATCAGCAAGTAAGACGGCGTTCTCCTCCGCCCCATCGGATAAAAAAGCTCCTCATGGGCGTAAATGTTGAACTCGCCGTTCTTAGCAAAACCCACAAGCATTATTTGATTCTGGCCGGCAGTATTTATCGACATATCGGTCGGAGCACCTGGAGAAATAATTGCGTATGCGCCCAACTTAACAACCCTGTCGATTATTCCCCAAGGAACACGGCCGCTAAACAAAACGACCTTTGTCGCTCGCATCAACGCTGTTCGTTAGGCACCACCCCCACGAGCTTATCCATCGCATTGTGTCGCCCAACATCATCGAAACGAGCAAGGAAGCCTCCCGCATCAGCAATTGCCGCCCCATGCATTCCGCCCGTACGGCGGAATAAGCACGAATTCGCCTCAAATTGAGCCATGTTGTCAATAATCCAACGAGGCGTCACGTACGAAAGAACACTACGCTCCCCCAAAAGAGAATCGGACGCAGCGCCCATCGTGTCGGAAATCAAAACATCGACCAAGCCAGCATCGACATCAATCCGCATGTCAGTTACGTCGCTCGCCCGCCTAATAATCCCGTTGAAATACAGCCTGCCGTAGGTCAGTTCTTCGACGTTCCAAGGCGAACACGTAAGCGTATCGGCCTGCTGGCCATTAACGACCAAGCGAACGACGAGTTCTTGTACCACCGAAGATTCGAAGGAAGTAAGCCGCCCGAGCCATAATGAAACGAAGGCACACGCAGGCAATGAGATTCCTGCTCATCAACTCTGGAACTAACGTTTCTTTCCGACATGGGCACTTTACAAAGAAGGGCGTGCTCAGCACGCCCTTCTCGATTCACGGTTTACGCCAACGACCTAATTCTGGGACTTCGCTTCTCCCGCCTCCACAACGTTATTCGGAATATACCAAACCGACGGATTGGTGCCATTTTCCGGAGCAAGCTGGAAGCCGCCTTCGTCCAGGGCTTTCTTCTTTATCTCCTCAAGATCGCCGAAAACTCGAGCTCCCGCCGGGCATGCCGCGACGCAAGCCTGCACCTCGCCTTTGCCCGCATCAATTCGGTCAGCGCAGAACGTGCATTTGTCGACCTTGCCCGTAGGCATATCTTCCGCATACTTGACCTGCTCATACTCGTTGAGCTCGCCAAAATAGCCCGTTTCGCTCTCATAGAAGTAACGGGCGCCATAGGGGCACGCAGAAACACACGCCTTGCAGCCGATGCACACTTCCTTATCAATAACGACAATGCCGTCTTCCCTTCGTCGTGGCACCTGAGGGGCACGCTTCGACGCAGGGGCGCGTTTTCGCAATGGTTGCACAACACAGGCAGAATCGTTTTCCTCACGTCTGGATACGTGCCCTCAAAGCTTCGCTCGACACGAGAGCGAGTTACCCCCGGAGGGTTCCATGTGCCCCTTTGCACGCCGTCGCGCACGCATGGCAACCGACGCATTTTTTCAAATCAATCAGCATTCCATATGCCATAGCTCACAACCCCCTTAAGCGATTTTCTCGATTTTGACGCGGATGCACTGGTCAAAATGCGGAGCAGATATGGTCCATGCGATCGGGCGTCTGGCCCAGGAAGAAAGGTGCACGATCGGCACGCCCTTGTCTTTTCGCGATAGGCATGAACTCAGACTTCGAACCCCAGTCGCCACCGATAACCGATACACACGAGGCATGAACGCCTTCGGAAACCGCAAGCTTGCCTTCGACAGAAACGCCCTCGAGAGTTTCGAGACGAACGTTGTCCCCGCTCGCCAGGCCCTTCGCCTCCGCAGTCGCCTTTGTTCATTTCGATGGTGTAGCCATAGGGATTCGCTTTCATTGATCTCATTGATCCAGGGGTTTTCCATAAGCCACGAATCGGTATTGACCGCATCGGTGTAATAGACGGGGATGATGTCGTAATCCGGGTTCTCAACATCGAATCCGCAACCAGGCTTCCAATCGGGGGAGCGGCTGATAGTCATCGGTTTCCCAGGGAATACCAAGCTCGGCGACCTTCGCTTCGACCTTTTCCTTTGCCTCAAGCATGAAGTCCCAATACAGGGGAACCTTTCCGGAGCATCGTTTGCCCAGATATAGACCTCGTCTATCTTCCTGGGATACGTAAACACCGTGCCCTTCATCCATTCGATACCATGCTCTTCGTCAATGACGCTCTTAAGCACCGAATCGGCAAATGCTTCAGGCTCGAGTTTTTGATCCATGGGAACCGAATACTCATCTTTCACGCGATACATGGCGTTCAGAGTTGCGATGAACTCGGCGTCTTTTCCAGCGCGGTGCGCTAACTCGGCAAAGAGCTGGAAGCTCGACGGCGCCCCGTCCTTCGGCTCGACAACCTTTTGCCACGCCGTAACGGCCCACGGATTGTCGAGGCCGCCAATAACGCGATGGTTAAGGGCGAAATGCGGCAACGGCTCAAGGCGCTCAAGATAGCAGCACTCAGGCAGAATCACATCGTAGAAATACGAGGATTCGTTAAGGAAGATATCAACACCGATGACATATTTATAGCCTTGAAAATCTCGGCCTGCTCATCGTAGTTTCCCACCACTTAATCGGGTTGCATGCGTAGCAGAACGCCACTTCAGCCGCCTGGGTGGTAAAGGGGTCCGGATGAGCCTGTGCAACATGCTCGAAGTGGTTGTCTTCGGACATAGGCTGCAGCTCAAGCATGCCCATCGTCTTCGGCGTATAGTCGGACTCGCGAATCTTCCGATAATAAGAATGCGGGAATGCGAGCATGAGCGACACATCCTCGATGAAGCCGTCTTCTTCCCAAATTCAGGACGGAAGGCCATCTGAGGATTGTTGTCGGCCCAGCCATTGCATGCAGGGATCAAAGCCGATGAAGCCGCCGACAGCATTCGTCGCACCAACAAGATTGTTGAGCGAGAATACCGACCAGCACGTCAAGAAGGAGTGCTTGTGACGGTGATGCCCGAAAACGCATCAACGCACACAGGACGATACGGAAGCGTCACGCCATCGATGGTAATAGTCTCTCCGATATGAGCTGCTTCGCCATACTCTTTCGCAACCTGGCGAATCGTCGCGGCGGGAACGGTCGAAATGCTTTCCGCATACCCGGCGTGTAGGTCTTAATGCTCTTTATACAAAGGGTGAAACCAGTCGAGCACGTCTTTCCATCGACCTCGAACGTGCCTTCAAAGCGCAGGCTTCTCGCATTCGTCATAAGGCTTCACGGCATTGTCGGAAAGGTCCATGTAGAGCCTTGTTCAGCCCCCTCGGCGCGAATGATTCGCTTCGTTTCAAGGTCGACAAGCGCGGGACCATTGGTTCGATTCGTCAGGAAGTCGACATCGATGAGATTCTCTTCATGAACAAGAACGTACGCCATGGCCAAAGCCACCGCGGCATCGGTTCCGGGCAGAATGGAACCCAAAGATCAGCTTGCTCGCCAGATCCGCCCATGTGGAGGATCGAAGCTCACGAGGCGCAAACCTTCCTTACGGCGCTCCGAAAAGGGCTCGACCGTCATGTTGAAGTGACGCGTCGCCGTACCGGCGTTGGTTCCGAATTGAACAATGTAATTGCAATATTTGTAGTCAGGCATCGCATTGCCTGAGCCAGTATGCAGATCTCAACTGGTGCACGCCAGCGCCGCAGATGTCCGAGCAGCTTCCCTCTGCGTTGCCGTAGATAACGCCAAGGGCCGTGTGTCGCACAAGGCTTCCTGCCTGGCTTGCAACCATCGACATGCCCGTAACGGCATGGGGGCCACTGCGTTCAATGGCCTCACTGATATTTTTGTTGACGAGTTCGTAGGCCTCATCCCAGCTGATCTCTTCCCAGCCAGGATCTTGGTCAAAGCCCTTTTTGGATTGGTGCGCTTCATCGGCTTCGTGATTCGGTTCGGATCGGTAGAGCTGCATAATGCCCGATGCGCCCTTGGCGCAAATGTTGCCCGCGCCCGACAGGACTATCGGGGTTGCCCTTGAGCTCAACAACCTTTCCATCGACCACATGGGCCAAAATGGAGCACTGGTTGAAGCACATGTTGCATGTCGTAGGAACCCCCTTGTCTTCTTTTTTGGGCATCCTCCCTTTGCCGCGCCGCCGCCGGAAGAACACCCCTGCCGTGCCGTAGCTCCCAGGCCTGCGCCCAAGGCGACGGCTCCCCGATGCCGCCACGAAGCCTCGACGCGAAATAGCAGGTTGATGCTTTCCCATATCTCCCCTTTTCCCTACATACACGACTATCGATACGCGCTTTTAGCGCGCGCAAACTCAAGACTGTTGTTTAGACAGCCTTGCAATGCACATGGAAACGCTGGGCTTTCCAGCGCCGTTGATTGAATTGTTTGGTGATTTCAGTTGCAGAGCGACATAGAAAAACGTCGCCCCAGAAGAACTACCGATCGAAACCCCTACCCCATAGAGACCCCTTTTTTCGATATCTAATTCTCTTGTTGACGCTATAGTAACATACAGTTATATGACACTCAATTGCCTGAACTATCCTATCTTCAGAATAGAAAAAGGCCTCCCTGAGGAGACCTTTATGCGCTCTATTTCAAAATATCTTTGAAGCTATCGATGTTGTTGAAGCCTTCGCTGAAAGCGCTCGGGGCAATAACGAGCCGCCCTTTTCCTTAACGCTTTCGTAAATGAGGTTCATCGTTCGCAGCTGCAACGCCTTATCGTTCTTGTCGTACACCGAAGCGGCGTCAACGAACATCTCGGAGATGTCCTTCTCAACTTCGGCGAGCAAAAGGCGAGCATTTCTTTTCACGTTCGGCCTGCGCCTCTTTCGACATGGCGTCTTGCAAGTCAGACGGTATGGCAATATCCCTGATTTCAACCGAAACAACGGTAATTCCCCAGCTGTTCGTTTTCTCGTCGAGTATGCTTTTGATTTCCTCGTCAATTTGCTCGCGACGAGTAGCGACCTCCGCCAAATTAATGCGGCCAACGGCATCGCGCAGCGCTGTCTGAGCGGCCCACCATATTGCAGATGAATAGTCCTCCACCTCGACGCACGCACTTTTCGGATCCCATACCATCCAAAAAGAACCGCATCAATATCCAGCGGAACCAAATCGGCCGTGAGCTTCTTCCGCAATAAAGGGGGTCGTTATGATTCGCTGGTCAACATGTGCGGCAGCGTATTCGATGATGGGGGATGATAAAGTACAAACCAGGGCCAACCTGCCGGTTATATTTTCCCAGCCGGAGAATAACGACACGTTCCCACTGATTTGCGATTCTAATCGAATAGTACCCAATAGCGCCGAAACAAGCGCCCGCGAGGCACGCCCAGGCAGATAGACCCGCAACCAGGAAACGAGAGCCGTTCCCATCAGAGAAAATAGAACGAATATCGCCGCAGCGAAGCAAAACACACCGACCTTGGAAGTGCGCTTCGGCTGAGGTGCCGCCGCCTTCTTATTCGCCGAAGCGTTCCGGGCTTCGTTTTTCTCGGCTTCCCTTTTCTCTTTACTGCGCATAACCGCCCCTATCGCCTATCCGCATTTCCATCGCTACAAATCGCTCCGAGCGCCTTGTGCAGCGGCCCTCGAATAGTGCACTCGAACAATCTCTAGAAGATCGCCTAGAGACATTCCCTTTTCGACCGCCCGACTAGACAGCTCGTCTGCCATGGAAGCAATATCATCGTCAATCGAAGCGGACTCGGGCAGCCCCTCGGCAACATACGTGCCAAGCCCGCGTTTCGTGTAAATATACCCATCCCGCTCAAGATCCTGGTAGACCTTGTTAATCGTATTGTAGTTAACGCCAAAGCGAACTGACATTTCCCTTACGGAAGGCAGCCTTTCGGAAGACTTGAAATGACCTGATCCGATTAGATAAATGAGTCTCTTTCGAATCTGAATCCAAATGGGGACACCGCTACTCTCGTCAATTTGGAAAATATCCAATGGCTCCATTGCAGCTGCCCCCTTCCTTACGCACTCGATTTCCCTTTTCGACGTTATGAGCTAAACCCAAAATGGTTGCACGGCAACAAAACCAATCGCAAACCTCGATGCTGCCATAAGAATACAGAACCTTAAGCAAACACCGCCGACGAGCGCGGATATGCCGCCAATGCACAGAACAGTCGGACGTAAGCGAGCAAAGCACATTAGGTCCACCGCCAAAGGGACAACACAGCCGACGATGACAACACCCACCCAAAAAAGGAGCGATAAATCGCCGAACAGAAGAGCGAAGGCCGACAGCGAAGCATCGCTTTCCGAAAAAAGCACTGGACGGGCCAAAAGGGCCGTCAATAGAAGGACCTCGACAAGCACAATTACCGCGTCTATCGCAGATAGGCCATTCATGCCCTCAAGAATGCCTTCGCACGTTTGCCTGAAAAAGCCGACAACGACGAGCAGGCCGCCCCCGACGAAAAGGCCGAAGCCGTGAAAAGCGCTGGAACAAGCGAAGTATTGAGGAACGGAACCGACGGGGAAAAGCGAGTAGAAAACGCCCGAATAGAGAATAACGACAAAGGAAAGAATCATTGCCAGAAACTGCGAGAGGGGCTCGATGAGCTTTGATGCGCGGCAATGCGGCATCAGACCGAACGCCAAGGATAACGCTGCGAAGAGGCAGAATAGAACGATAGTCCACGAGCCGAACCCCAAAATGCTTGACGGCCTGAGGAAAACGTTGAAGGCAATTGATGGGTCGCCAAGATCAAGAAGCAGGAAGACGCACCCCACGGCCACCATAATCGGGCCAAGGACCATTCCAGCATCCGTAATTGGCGAGATTTTCAGCAGATGAGGCCGAGGGCCAACCTTTAGAGCGAAATCAACGACGGAGGCAATCGCAAACGCACCAGCGCCAGCACCGGCAAAAAAAAGTACCATGCAATATAGGCACTCACCACGATATTCCACCCGCTTCATAAGGCAATCGACGCGTTCGCACTCCGCAGAAATCATACCATTCGATGAGAGGACGCGCGCAAACACACCGTCGGAGATGACCCAATATTGCCTTGCTAAAAACTTCCGCACAAAGGGCCCCGGCGTTACACCGAGGCCTTTAGGGAAACGCCGCACGGGAGGGAAAGCGGCTGCGGGTATATCGTTTTCGCGTCGGCCTTACTTGAACTCAAGCTTCGTGATAACGGTATCTGTTGCAAGAGCCTCGCCAACGAGCTGGCCGAACGTCAGGCAGCGGCCATGGCTCACGCCAGGGCAATGCACGGGGTAATTCAGGCCGAAGAAGTCGCCCTGAACATTGCCGACGGCGAACAGACCATCGATGGGCTCGTCTTCTTCCGTGCATACCTGGGAATCGTCGTTCACATGCAGGCCGAACGGAATGGTCAGAACGGAGCACACAACGGGCGTCGCGTAGAACGGGGCCGTCTTGATTTCCGAAAGGAACTGCGCCGACACGTCGAACTTAACATCTTTGCCCGCTTCGTATGCCGCGTTGCAGCCATCGACAGATTCCTGGAGCTTGTCGGCGGGAACGCCCAGCTTCTCAGCGAACTCGGCAATCGTATCGGCCTGAATCTGAATCTGTCCCGCTTCCAGTGACGCCTTTTACGCCGCGTTCGAGCGGCCTTCGTCTGCGGGCCAATTGGCCTCTTCGATTCCTCTCAAATTGAGCCTCACCGTTTCAAGTGCCGAAACTTCAACAATGAACCTCATATCCATATTTCATGTGGGAAGAAAAAACGAAAAGCCCCTGTTTCCTGTGAAGACAAATGCTCAACCCTGCAGCACAATTCTCAAACAACCCGGGTAACTCATAAACACAAAAACAAGGAATGGGTGGCATGGAAACGAATATCTCCCGCAGAAATCTCATTAAAGGCGGTGCGGCATTTGCCGCGGCCGCAACTCTGCTCGGCGCTTCGGCTTGTTCCCCGCGAAAAGAAGCGGAAAACGCCCCAGCGGCAAAATCTGATCTCCCCATTGCTGACCTACGCGCGTCAGATTTTAAATACAGCGTGGTGGAAACCGACCCTATAACCAGCTTCGCCTCCGAAGAAACCTACGACATTGTGGTGGTCGGAGCCGGATGCGCCGGCGTTCCCGCAGTGCTTACCGCCGTTGAAGAGGGCGCGACCGTCGCATGCCTCCAAAAAGAGGCCACTGTTGCCGCCAACGGAAACGGCTGCTCTTTCGTAGTTAAAGAAGCTTCCAACTTGTCGGGCATTGCACGCTGGCGCAGCGACTGGGCAAAACTCAGTGATTGGCGAATCAATCCTGCCCTGTTCCAGTATTACGTGGACTATGCCGAAGAACCGGTACCGTGGGTTATATCTCGCGGTATGGAAGAGGGCATTACCCCTATCGAGTTCTTAACCGACAGCTCAATCCACTATGACGACGGAAGCCTTGTCGCCGTATGCGACGCAACCCAAGAATCCAATCAGAGTCTCATGGTTGCCCTCGCAAATCGCGCTGAACAAAACGGCGCCAAATTTTACTACGAAACGCCCTGCGTTCAGCTTGTGCAGTCTGAAGACGGTACCGTAACCGGAGCAATTGGCAAAACAAAAGACGGAAAGTATATCAAACTCAACGCCTCAAAAGCGGTCATCTTGGCGGCGGGCGACTACATGAACAACGACTCAATGGTCGACCGCAATCTGCATGATTCGTTTATGTATCCAAGGGTACTGAAAACCACACTGGCGACGGCCACATCCTTGGCATTCTTGCCGGTGGACGCATTGCCCCGCTTGGACATGCGCGTCAAATCCATTCCAACTACATCGGCCCCTTCATGTTCTTCCCCTTCCTCGCACTGAGCCTCGAAGGCAAACGCTTCTGCAATGAGACAGTGGGTATGAGTAGCCTCAACATCCCCATGTCTTACACCACCAAGCCGGAAGACGCAGGAAGGCATTTCAGGCTGTTTGATTCCAAAACCGAAGGATTTTATCCGAGCAGCCTGGGCATTCCTCCCCGTGGCCCCTAGTTGGCGAAGGTTCCGCCTGGATGGATCCCGAAATTGTGGTATCGGGAAACACCCTCGAGGAGCTGTGCGAAAATGCAGGCATTCCCGTTGATGAAGGCGTTGCAAGCATCAAGCGCTATAACGAAATGTGCGCACAAGGGCGAGATGACGACTTCGGTGTGCCCGGCAGTCATCTGGTGGCAATGGACACTCCGCCGTATTACTGCATCAAGGGCGATGTGGGCATGTCGGCAATTAACGCTGGCGTCATGGTGGACGACCGCTATCGCGTTATCGATGAAGACAGCAATCCCATTCCGGGACTATACGCTGCCGGCGTTGATGCGGGCAACCCATGCGGCGGCATCAACTGGAGCATGCCCGGAGGCTTTTCGAATTCCCATATCTTCACCGCAGGGCGTTATACGGTGATTCACGCGCTAACCGGCGACATGAAACCTAAAAATCCCAGTGGATTTGATGACTTGAAAGAATATTTCGCAGGCGAAGACGGGTCATATATGTGGGAAAGCCCTGATTGCGCCACGGCCATCAGCGTTTGGTAGGCGCCCCTACTTACGTTCCTGCAGGGGCCAAGAGCTACTCTTGGCCCCCTGGCACATACCAAACAGAACACTTTTGCACTTGTTTATTCGTTTTCTTTCGCATCGCACACAAGGTCAATCAGGTCTTGTCGCGAATGTACGCCCATTTTTCGATAGAGGCTTTTCGCATACGTCTGGACGCTGTTAATCGACAGGCCCAAATCCTGAGCAATGCGTTTTTGCGTATGACCTTTTGAAAGCAAACGCATTACGTCGCATTCGCGCTGCGTTAAGTCATATTGCGAGGAAAGCCGACGGACAGCTTCCTCTTGCTCGTCGCTTGCCCTTCGATGCCACGTTGCGGATAAATTCCGTCAACGCCCAAGATCATCCACAAGAAGAAGAAAAAACGCCATAAGAAACGCCATGGCTAACGCGATGGCGTTCACGGTATTTGCCATAAAACCGCTGTCGCCAAAAGGCATCGTCCCAAATGCGTCTGCCACCACGTTCATACCAACAATGCTCAATGGGATCGCGACCGCAATATATTGCGCTATCTTTCGATCAGACCGTCTTGCCCATTCGAAACCCAAAAGCCAAAGAAGCACCATGGCAAGCGGCAGACTTGGCAACACTATTTCAGCGCACAACCCAACATGGACAGGATTAAGCAGTGCTATGCAATAGAGGAATATAGTAAGCAGCAGCATAAATGATCCCCAAAAAGAAAGAACTTGCTCCACTTGCGCTGCGTGATAAAGAGGAACGTTCCTTGCGGTATTCAACAAATATGCCAATAGAGCAAACGGCATAGAGCGCAAACCCTATGATCAGATGCAATGCGTCACCGGTAAACCAAACCCCGCTGGACCTAGAAACATACGAGGCCATAAACATGTCACTCACAAACAGATAACACACAAACATGAGTACGAGCAGCATATTCCGAGCGAAAGCACGCTTCGTATACGATTGCAAGCCCACATTGAACATCGTCGCATCTGGTTTAGGCAAAATCTGAGCAAAGCCCCCCGCGGCAAGAAGCATCGGATAATTCGCACCAGCATAAGGAAGCCCGCACACTTGAAGCACAGAAGGAATTATCGCGCCAACGACGAACGATACGAGCAGTGATCCCAGCACAATTGCCGCATGAAGCCGCTCTTCGCAACATGCAAGTGCAAACATCATGCGAACGCCGAGAAACACACCATACAACCCGACGACAACAGGATAGAGCCAGAATAAAATCAAAGGAGGGTTAGCACCCACCTTCTGAAACACCAGGAGCAAAACCACAAATGCGAGCAAAATAAGCGCGAGCGTGCACAACGCCATCTGTGCACTCCTAGAAAAAGACATGAGCCCATTGGGGCGTCTAGCCAGCGCCAACGATCCGGCGAGCATTACAAGAAATAAGAGAAGAGAATACGTAAAATTCGATGAGGCGTATGGGAGTTGAGGAAAAATTCTCCTGGGAAAAGAGGCAGCATAAAGAGCGGCCAATAGAGAGCAAGGGCAAGCAAGGTCATCAGGGGAGTCTTCCAAAAGCCTTCGCCTTGCGAAATACTATGCTGCATCAAGCCCATGCTAGGCATTTGTAGAAATCCCCTCTGTTCACATGATTGTTCATGCCCACGTACTTCATCTCGCACATCTCGATTGCCGCAAGAGGAGCCGAAATGAAAACCAGGACCCGAGTTTGGTTAGCCTAATATCTTACCACAGAGCAGATTTTCACATTAGGATACGCCTAGCAGCTTCATGCTCGGATTTTCCGATAACGACGACAAAAGCTTTAAGCAGACGGCAGTATCGCGAACGCCCATGAATGCAGACGCTCTACCAACACCCCTGTTCAGCATCAAAAGAAGGGCCCAGCATAGGACCAGAACCTTTTAGACAAATCCCGTGCGGAACATGGCGGGCCGCCAAATCGCGAAGCCACCGCTTTTCCTCGTCGGACCATATGCACCGCGGGGACGGTTGCAATCGTAATAGGGGCATTGACGAGGAATAGGACCAGCGAGACGCACTCGCTGGAACATCGCGCCCTCGTGACCTGCTAAACGCACGCAGCATTGAGCAGGTGTCTTCTTCACTTCGAGCGCACCACCCCGCCGCGCGTCCACGGATTGGATTGCATGGCGCACCAGTATCGTTTGATGCACGACTGCACCTGCAAAATGCTCGCAGCATTTAGCAGGTTGCCAAACCGCTGAACGCACGCTGCACCATCGAAAACCTGCTAAATGCTGCGAGTATTTTGCAGGTTCTGACAAATCGGCTTTCGCTCGCGCCACAGCCGCCCCACGCACTCCTTCCGCAAACGCCACCCGCTCGGCCACATTTCTGGGCCATGCGGCTCATGATTCATCGGAAATTAAGCCTTAGGGCGGTATGAGCAGGACATTCAATCTTGTACAATGGCATATGATCGCAAAGCTATCGAAAAATGGCACCGCGTCGAAAGCCGCGACACGAACGACCTCAGACAAGCCTCTGCGCCGAGCCCTTGAGGAGGCAACGAAGCCCGTAACATCGACGCATCGCGGCACTCGCTGCGTACCACCCGTTGGCATTTCAGGCTTCGCCAGAACACGCCAACCGCCGTTTACGCCCTTTGCGAACCCGCCAAAAACGAGAGGAACGTCATGAGCAAGATACGGAAACTAATGGGCCTTGCCGCAGCGCTCGCCTTCGCCATGGTGATGCTGCCGGCGGCGGCATTCGCCGACACGACGCAGTACGACCTATTCGTCAACGGCGAGCAGTTCACCAGCGAAAAGCTCACCATCGAATGCGGCGAGGGTACGGCAACGTACGACCCCGCTACGCACACCCTTACGCTGGACAATGCGTCCATCACGAATACAGCCGATTATGGCGGCATCAATTCGAAGCTGACAGGCGATTTGACCATTACGCTCCAAGGAAGCAATTCCATCACCTTTGACGACAATATGGGCATCATGGCCTCGGGGAACATCGAAATTCAGGGGCCGGGCAACCTCGCGATTAACGTCGCCGGAGAAACCAAGGACGGCTTAAGCGTTGCCGGCAACGTTTCGGTGCGCGCAACGAACCTCGTCGTTAACGCCCCTGGTGGCGTCGGCATCGCAAAGCGACGGCACGGTCTCGATTGACAACGCGCAAGTCACATCTGCCGCGCTGTATGCAGGCATCGACGCCATCAACCTCATTATTGAAAAACGGCAGCGTGGTCGATATCTCTGCGACGGAAAATCGCTGCAACGCCGCGTTCATCAACCCTCGCGACGGTGCAACGGGCGGCAACATTCGCATTTCAAACTCCAACGTTATGGCGAAGAGCGTCTTCCCCGGCTTGTTCGCCGGCGGCAATTTGGCGGTTAACGGCGCCTCCGTCCAATCGACCTCTACCGCCGATGCCGCCTTATGGGCGAGCGACGACTTGACCATTGGCGGCAATGCGCACGTCACGCTCGACGGCAAATACCCCTCTGGTTGCAACGGCAACTTCACGGTCTACGCTGCCGAAATCGACGCCAAGAACACCAACGTAGAAAACATTCCGGCAATCTTCGACAACCCCACCATCGGCAACGATTTCGACCTGACGTACGCCGTCGTCGTCGATAGCGAGGGTGCGACCATCGACCTCATCGAGCACGACGGCGCCGAGCAGGCCAAAGGCTTCCTGCATCTCTACAAGAACATCCACTTCGTTACCGGCGAGAAGTCTGCCTCCTATTCCTTCCCCTTCACGAAAATCGTTAAGAAAGGCGGCGACATCGCACCTAAGCCTCAGGAATTCGAGCTCGAAATCTTCAACGTCGGCGTTGGCCAAATTGAGGATTACGCCGACGTAACCGTGACGGCAACCGTCGCTACGAATGGCGCAGACGAATACGAGGGCCTTCTCACCATCAAGGGCCCGAAGAGCCAGGTTCGCGACATAACCTGCGAGGGTTTCTGCGTGCGCGAAAAGAACACGGGCATGGCGAACTGGACTTATTCTGACGCCGTTTACCAAATCTTCTGCTATGAATACGAGATTACGACCGACGGCCAGTCCGCTGCCCAGTCGAGCTTTCACGATATTTTCCCCGTTAAGCTCGTAGAAACCGACAACGGCGCGTTCTACGAGAAAACGCAGGATACGCCCGTAGCGAGCATGACGTTTGAAAATGCCTATACGGAAAAGGCCGCTGCTCCCGCGGCGAAGGTCAAGCCTCGACTGACAACAAACCGGCCGCCAGCACCAAGCCCGCAGCGAATAACAAGCCCGCCGCAGGAAATATTCCCAGACGGGCGACAGCAGCGCCCTGGCCATTGAATTTGCCGTGCTGCTGATGACCGCAGGCGCCCTGACCGTCGCGATCGCGGCTAGGAAGATGCGCAAGGGACGCGACGACCGCTAGGGTAATGGACGCGACGCTCGCCAGAGCATAATGTGTCGCGACCGACAAGACGTCTCAACCAGAATAACGCGGCGCGACCAGCGAAACGCATCAACGTAGCCGGCAAAATAAGAGGCAACCGCTTGGGCGAAACTTAACCGGTCACCCCTGAATAAAACACGCATTGCACCAAAGCCCGCTCAGTGTTTCCATCACCGAGCGGGCTTCATTGCCTTCAATAAACACAACGGCTATTTCACCAGGCGTTATACACTTTCATGAGCGAGTTTTCGACGCAAGGCTACACTTTTATGAGCGAGTTTTCGACGCAAGGCTACACTTTTATGAGCGAGTTTCAGGCGCCCGGGTTTGACCATCACACCTGTTAAATGCTCGCAGCATTTAATACATTCCCCCGCTAAATGCTCGTAGCGTTGAGCAGGCGCCGAAAGACGCCAGGCCCAACGCGCAGCCACCGTCGCCGCAAGAATCGACGCGATCAGCGCGCATCGAAATGACTTTCGTAGTCCATTGTCGCGAGAATCGTCGCGGCCGACCCGCACCACCTTCAAAACCTGCTAAACGCTACGAGCATTTAGCAGGTTTTAAAGCGCAAACGGCCAAGAACCATAATACGCTAGGGGCTCTCACCACTGACCTTTTTTCAAACCAGGCCACTTCGCCCTTGTCACACGCACCCAGCAGGCGTTTCAGAAGAAAGGCAGCAAAATACGGCATCGTGAAAATGCTGTTCTCGAAGCCGACGTTGCCCGAAGTCAATTTCAAGCCGAAATGAATATCGGGATACGAATCCGACGCAATAAGCGTGCGAAGCGGATTTCGAAGTGCCATTCTTCGCCTTCACTTCAACCGGCACGAGGCTCGACTGGGTCCTCACAAAAAATCCTTTCAAGCGTCGAATTCTCGCGCTTGTAGTAGAACAGCGACAGCCGCTTTCACGAGAGCTTCGCCGACGATACATTCATAGAGCGCGCCTTTGTACACGCCTAAATTGCGATTCGTCCGAAAGTCTTCGCTCGCCTCGTCATCGAGCATCGCGATGAACAAGCCCGTATCGCCAAAATAGAGCTTGTATTTGTTCTCTTCGTAATTCCCCTTCAACGGCAGTTCGGGAAAAGAAAGGCATCGGCAACGTTGACCATGCCCGCCATTTCAAGCCATTCGACGCAGCCGTTATAGTCTTTGAACCGGGCGTTTTTCGCCACCTTGCTCATTTGAACTTCTTGTTTTCCTTCGCGAGCTGCGCGGGAATGTGATTGAAAACGTTCAATATACGCCCTTTATCCAGGCCTTCGGCGTATTTTTTGAATGTCTTCGCGATAGTCCAGCACCAATTGTCGCTGGGTTTGAAGCGATCCCTCGAATGTGTTTCGATCAATATACGAGCGCACGACATCGGGCATGCCGCCAAGAGCGCAATAGTCCAGAAAGACGTCCATGAGCGCTTTATGCTGCACATTCGTAAATGGCCGCGCCTCGATAAGGTGCGTGAGCATCTCATCGACGATCGAATCGTCATACCCTTCGCCCACAGGAACTCCCTCGAAATCGAGAGAGCGCATTTCGAAATCGGTTTTGTGACCTACGCTATTGCTCTCGATTCTCTGGTAGTTAATCCCGAGCATCGAACCGCTACATATCACGTCGAAGCGTGCATCTTGTTTGAAGAATTTTAGCGCCGTCGCAATTTCGGGAACTCCTGCAACTCATCAAAGAATAAGAGCGTTCTTCCTTCAACAAACCGTTTTGCAGGGTCCAAAAGGCTAATGTTGCGCACAATGCTCGCCGCTGAATAGCCATCTTCGATAATCGATTTGTATTTAGGCTCTTCGACGAAATTGATTTCTATCACGGAATCGTAGTTCGCAAAGCCGAATCGACGAATTGATTCGGTTTTCCCAACCTGCCTTGAGCCTTTTACAATGAGGGGCTTTTTGTCTGAATCGCTCTTCCATTGTTCAAGAAAGGCATCGATTTTGCGTCTCAAATATGTCATTCTTCGCTCCCCACTTTATAATAACTCCTTTATCAGGAATTATACATTTTTATGAGCGAGTTTTCGACGTAGGGTTGCATTTTATGAGCGAGTTTTTTAGCCTTCCCCTACACTTTTATGAGCGACTTTACTGTTTTTTTCGCACTTTATGAGTAAGTTTGAGAGGAAGAGTCCGCGTTTGGCCGCCACACCTGCTCAATAATCGCAGCATTGGGCAGATTCTGAAAGACGGCAAGCACCACGCGTAGTCCACCGTCCTCGCAACGACGCCGCAGCCCACTGCCATCACGAAAATCGTTGCAAGCGACCGCCATCCTTCTCAAAACCTGTTAAATGCTACGAGCATTTAACAGGTCGAGGGGGGGACGGACCGGCGCGGGCATGCAAACCGCGATGGGCGTTAGATTCCGTGTTAAACGCTACAAGCATTTAACAGGTGCACTTATTGTCGGGGCCCGGCGGCCTCCTTCGATTCGTGGTTCTGTTAGAGCGAGCGCTTGATGCTTTGCGCTTTAGGAGCTTATGAACGTCGCTGGCCTGCAGCTTGCCGTTCTGGCCCGTGGTAACCTCGAAAGACACGCGCTGGCCTTCGTCGAGGGTCTTATAACCGTCCATCTTGATCTCGGAGAAGTGAACGAAGAGATCTTTCGCCATCGGCCTGGGAAATAAATCCGTAGCCCTTCTCGGGTTGAACCATTTGACAGTTCCTTCAGCCATTTTCGGCCTCTTTCTCTCCCCGACTTACCGGGGAAGCAATGCCCGTGATCACTCTGGGTCCACCAAAACCTGCCCCACCGTTTACGATGGAACAAAAACGCTTCCATCGTCCACGACGGCACGGGTGCCATTCGGTCTTACTTCGGCGATTGTTATCATTTTAGTGAGATTGCGCGGCATTTCTTTATGAATTTTGAAAACTTGCAATTCGCCCGCGAACTGTTGACGTGCGGTTAAAAACGTCGAGCCCGCCGCCGCTACCGCTCAACCAAATCGAGCAACTCCTGCTTGCTGTGCACGTCGAGCTTCGTGTAAATATGGCGCGCGTGGCCCTTCACCGTGTTTTCGGTAAGGTAGAGCGTCTCGGCAATATAGGCCTTCGTACGGCCCTTCACCAAAAGTTGCATAACCTCCAGCTCGCGCGGGAGTTAGCCATGCCCTCGCCAACAACGCGGCAGCGATCGTCGAGGCTCGCAAAATCGACTGGAGCGCTCGCGCGCTCGCCCGACAACTCCGCGAAAATCCACTTCGTATCTTTGGTCGCAACTCCAAACAAAACGCCGCCACAATAAGCAGCACGAACATAAGCGCAAGCGCGGTGGGCGCATCGAGCGTGCCCATCGGCGCGAAGCTCGCCGCAACCGAGCCGAAAGCGAACGGCGCCGTGTAACACGCCCAGCCTACGCCGAACACAAGCGGCGTGGGCATCGTCGAGTGCCTCGCAATATCGGGCCAGAGAAAGCCACGTGAACAAAACCACCAAGTCCCACACGCTGCTTTCCACGCAACGCAACAAGGTGACCTGAGGAAACGCCGCTTGGCAAAGCATGTCGGCAGCCAGTGCCAAAAGCGCTATGCGCCAAAGCTCCGAAAAGTTGAACGACTTGTTCAGCTTCAAAACCAAGAACAACACAATGCCAGAAACAGCGATTTCAACAAGGCGGCCCATAAGGAAATCGACCGCGGGAACGGCGCTTTGGTTTCCCGAAGCGCGCGATAAAAACGCCGTCACGAAGCCGAATGCGGCAATGGCCGCTCCCACCTTCCAAAGGCCGCGAATATTGTGCGATTCGAACACGACTTCGGGCTCTTTCGTAGCTGCAGCGCGCCCGATTCCAAGCGGGAAAAGCGCCACACGGCATAACACGACCGACGCAATGGGCAGCGCCGCCGCTATAACCCATTCAAGCGGACCGGGGTTGAAATGCCCAAGCGCCTTGAGCGCCGAGCCCGCGATGTTCGCCGCGAACAAGCAGCCGACCGCCGTGCGACAGCCGATGCGCGCGTAGAACAGCAGTCCCCATTGCAAATACAGCCATCCTAACGCGCACGCGCACGCAATAGAGGAAAGCGCTTGCAAGGCATCCATGCTGGGCATGGCGAACGATATCGCCAACACAACCGAAGCGACGCACCCAACGCCCGCCGCAGCAGCGCCCGCGCGCTTCGACTCCAGCACCGCCGGATGCTTGCTCGCAGAAAAGCCGAGCACCACAACCACCACGGAAAGCACGGCATACGACAGCTGCCACGAAGTTTGCTGGCCGGGAACGCCCCCGCCCGCCGCGTTCACGAAAAAGGCCCACGCAAGCGTGCACGCGATGCCGATATATGAAACGCTGCGCCCGCCGCTCGCGCAAGAACGCATGCGGCCTGAGGCAGTTTCCTTATGTTTACCGCTCGGCCCATGGCCCAATTGCCGCTCAACCATAGCTCCCCCTTCCGAATGCGACATACTACCACGCATGCCGTAGTCTCTTCGCGAGACATTTATTAGCCTTACCTATTTGAACAGGTGAAACGATAGATAACCCTTTCGGGTTGCACTCATTCCGCGGTATTTTCGCCAAAACAACCCCCTTCGGACGCGCGCGCACCCCGCCGGGCGCCTATTCCGAGATGTCAAACGACGTTCGATACGTCGGCGAGCATGGAGGCCTCCACGGAAGCGCGTAGGAGCTCGTCGGGTTTCGCGCGACGAAACCGGGTCGCAGCGCTGCACGAAAGCAAGCAGCGCAAGGAAGGAAGCGCGACCCACAGGTCCCCTGAAGGAGAAACAATGGACCTCAACGAAAGCTTGAATTTGAACGCGAGCCGCCGCAAGTTCATCAAGGCCGCCGGCGCCACCGTGTTCGCAGGCGCTGCCGCCGCCATGCTGGGCGGCTGCTCTGCCAAGGGCCACGAGGAGAACAAGAACAACGCCGCAAACTCCATCGATGAAATCGAATGGGACGAAGAGACCGACGTGCTCATCGTTGGCGGCGGCCTCGCCGGCAAGCAGCAGCTGCCACCGTGGCAACCGAAGGCAACGGCGCGAAGGCCCTGCTGCTCGAAAAGGGCGCTATGACGCTCGGCCAGGGGAGACAGCCCGTTTTCCGCCGGCCGCGTGCTGTGGACAGACGACGAGCATGCCGAGGGCTTCCCGCCAGTATCTCTATGAGCTGCGTGGCGAGATGGACAACACGCCCGACGCCGTGCTCGACGCATTCGCCGAAGGGTATCCACGAGAACCGCGCCTGGATCGAGCTTGCCCGACTTCAACGCCGACGACGTGAATTTCAGCGAGCACTTCCAGAAGGGCTCCGGAGAAACCTGCTACCCCGAATACGCCGAGCTTCCGCACGGCTACAACCTTGGCGTGCTTCATTTCAAGGGCGAAGAATTCGACCACGTGATCAATTCGTGAACCACGCGTTCGCCAACAACGACAACATCACCCACAAGCTGAACGCCCCGCTTACGGCCCTGGTTCAGGACCCGAGCACCAAAGCGGTGCTCGGCGGCGTGTACACCTACGAAGGCAAAACCGTCTACGTGAAGGCGAACAAGGGCGTCATCATGACCTGCGGCGGCTTCGAGAACAACCCGCAAATGCGCGGCGACTACCTGTCAGGCACCACGGCTCGCTGCATCGCTGGCCGCATGAACACGGGCGACGGCCACTACATCTGCAGCCGCATCGGCGCCGACATGTGGCACATGAACAGCTGCGCGGGCTTCTGGACCAGCGTTTCGCCGATCGAGGGCGAAGACGTCACCATGCGCACCCCGAAACAGTTCGGCATCACCGTTGCCGTGAACGGCCGCCGCTTCTTCATGGACTGGGATAGCGACCACGAGCACGACTGGGACGTCATCGACCAGAACCCGCTGTCGATCAACGTTGGCAGCCGCCACGGCCACATGCAGTTCGGTGGCGAATGGCCGCACCTGCCCATGCCGAAAACCACGTGGTACATCCTCGACGACGATGGCTACAAGAAGATGATGGCCTACGAGACGGCCCCGAACTTCGAGCCCTCGAGCGACGGCTACGGCTTCCGCGCGAACTCCATCGCCGAGCTCGCTGAAGCCGCCGGCCTGCCTGCCGACGAGCTCACGCGCACCGTCGATTTGTGGAACCAGTACTGCGAAGCGGGCGAAGACCCCCGCGTTCCACCGCCCCGCATGGACGCTCACGCCCATCAAGAAGGCCCCGTTCCATGCGTGCCACTGCTCCACGACCCTGCTGAACACCGACGGCGGCCCGCGTCGCAACGAGCACGCCCAGCATCATCGACCTGAACGGCGAGCCCATTCCCAACCTGTATTCGGCTGGCGAATTCGGCAGCGTGTGGTGCGACATGTACAACGGTGGCGGCAACCTGGGCGAATGCTGCGCGTTCGGCCGCATCGCCGTTCGCAACGTGCTGGGCATCGCCTAAGCGGCATCGAGCCTAAGATAAGGATTACATCATGAGCAATTCCGAAGAAAAGCTCGACGCAATCGAGACCGAAACCGCCGCGGAAGAAACCGCGACCGAACCCGACCAGGCCGAACGCGCATCGAAGCGCAAGCGCCGCAGCATCGTCGCCGGCGTTGTGGTGGCCGTTGTTGTGGCAGCCGCCGCTGGCCTTATGGTATGGCACGAACAACCGAGCTTCTGCGCGGCTATCTGCCACAACCCCATGGATCCGTATTTGCCGACGTACGAAGCAACGCCTGGTGAATCGGGCACCGATAAATGGGGCAACGAAGTTGCCGATTCTTCCTCGATGCTCGCCGCAGTGCACGGCCAGGTTGGCAAAACCTGCATGGATTGCCACGTTCCCAGCTGGGCGAGCAGATGACCGAGGGCATGGAATGGGTTTCTGAAACTACGACAGCCCGTTGGGCGAGCGCACCGTGACGCAACTCGTTGAGGCGCGCGGCCTGAGAATTCCGACGAGTTCTGCATGAACGACACGTGCCACACCTTCTCGCGCGAGGATTTGCAGAAGAAGACGGAATGGATGGGCGTCGTGAACCCGCACTCCGACCGCCACGGCGAGCAGAAGTGCAGCACGTGCCACAAGGCGCATCGCGCATCGGTCATGTATTGCACCGAATGCCACACCGACGCCGTCGTTCCCGATGGCTGGCTGACCTATCAGGAAAGCCAAGATTTGGTCGACGCGGCGCAGCTGCCCGAAGCCAAAACACCGTGCCGCCCGAGCGCTACCTGGGCGGCACCCGAACACATCGTCTGGCTCGCCCCCGAGCGGCGCTTCAACACGCCGTCTCGACAACCCCGGCGACGCCTGAACACGCCTCTCGCGTGGGCGGAAGGCGACATCCCTCCTAGTTCGCCGCCCGAGCGCTACCTGGGCGGCACCCCTTTCAACAACTCTCTTTATTTCCCCTTATGAGCCGCCCGCAGCCCTCTCTCCTTCTTTCGGTGCGGGCGGCGACCCTTTTCCATAGGCGGGCGGAACCTCCTCGCCCGTGATGTTGTCGGCTTCGAGCATCTCGTCGAAATCGTCCATCACGGGAATCTCGCCCACCTCAGGCGCATCGATGCCGTATGCCGCGGCCAGCGCGCAGGCCTGGTCGAATCGCAGCTGGGCCGCCTGCTGTTTGCCGGCTTGCTCAAGGTAATACGACTCGAGGGCCATGCCGCGCACCAAATACTCGACCACATGCGGATCGGTTCCCGAAACGCTCAGAATGCCCGCGAAGCTTTCAGGCGCCAACCCCAGCACCACATTCGCGTCCATTTCGAGCGCGTTCGCAATAGCGTCTTCCACCGATTCGGCTTTCGCATCGGGATCGTCGTCTTTTCTCGACCGTGCGACGCATCGCCTCGACGAATTGCCAAATCAAACGCATAAGGTAATCTTGCTGAAACATCTATGTTTCTCCGTTCTGCCGAACGGAGAAACCGCTCGACGCCGCGCGCGAGCTGCGCGAACGCCTTCGCCCGCAATCGTCGCCCGCGTACCGAAGTACGCTTCGCTCCTCTTTTGGGTGAATTCGCTCCGCGAATCTCGTGCTCGCTGACTCTTAGCTCATGACCAAGCTCATCCCCGCCACGCTTTCGCGCAGCATAGGCAGTTTTCGCCGTTCGGCCGAACGGCGAAACAACATGCTCGCTGGCTTTTAGCGTATACCCGAGCGTATATCCAAGCTCCGCACCCAGACCCATGCTTTTGGCGCATGCCTAGGCTCATTCGCTATTCCGCCCCGGGCATCTTCAGCCCCAGGTGATCAAACGCCCTCATCGTTGCTTGGCGGCCCTTGGACGTGCGCATAATGAGCCCTGCTGAATAAGGAATGGCTCATACACGTCTTCCACCGTACCCGGATCTTCGGAAAGCGCCGATGCAAGCGTGGTAAGTCCCACAGGACGCCCCGCAAACGAGTCGCATAAAAGTTCGAGAATCTTGTTGTCAAGGCCATCAAGCCCCAGCGAATCGACCTCGAAAAAGCTCAATGCCGCTGCCGCGGTATCTTCGTCGATATCGCCGTTGCCGCGCACCTGCGCCCAGTCGCGCACGCGCTTGAGCAGACGGTTCGCCAAGCGAGGAGTTCCGCGGCTTCGACGCGCGATTTCAATGGCGCCTACCTCATCGACCGCCACATCCAAAATGCCCGCCGGCGCTTCACGATGTCGGCCAGCTCTTCAGGGGTGTAATAATCCAAGCGGAACACGATACCGAATCGGTCGCGCAAAGGACCGGTGAGCAGGCCCGTTCGCGTGGTGGCGCCGACCAGGGTGAAGCGCGGCAGGTCGAGGCGAATGCTGCGCGCAGCCGGCCTGCCCACCACGATATCGAGCACGCAATCTTCCAGCGCGGGATACAGCACTTCTTCCACCTGGCGATTCAAGCGATGAATCTCATCGATGAACAGCACGTCGCCTTCTTCGAGATTCGTCAAAATAGCCGCCAAATCGCCTGGACGTGCAATAGCCGGGCCGCTCGTGGTGCGAATGTTCGCGCCTAACTCGTTGGCGACAACGGTGGCGAGCGTGGTTTTGCCCAAACCCGGAGGGCCGCTGAACAGCACGTGGTCCATGCATTCGCCACGCTGCTTGGCCGCCTGAATAAGAATGGACAAGCTGTCTTTCACGCGCGTTTGGCCCAGATAATCGTCCAGGTATTTCGGGCGAAGCGAGCGATCGAGCGCCAAATCGTCTTCGGTGAGGTCGCTCGAAACCACACGCTCGCGCGGCGTTTGCTGCGCGAAGCCCGCCTCCCGGCGCCGAACCGCCCGAAGGTGCCTCGAACACCATTCCTTCTATTTGAATGCCTTCAGCCACGAATTACTTCCTTTACCCCACCGAGCCAAGTCGCTTTAAAGCATACTGCAACAGCGCGCCCTCGGTATTCAATTCCTCGGGAGCACCCTTCAGCGCCAAATCGGCCTCGGCCAGCGTGAAGCCCATAGCAAGCAGGCCGTCGCGCGCGCCCTGCAAGCGTTCAGTGGCGGCTGCCGTCGCGGCGCTGAACAGGTCTTGTTCGCCCGCCTGCGCCAAATTGCCCTTCAATTCCAGAATAAGGCGCTGCGCGGTTTTCTTGCCCACGCCCGGAATGGTGGACACCGCCTTCACGTCTTCTGATTGAATAGCGGAAATAAGTTCGGCCGGCTTGAACGTGGAAAGCGCCGCCAGCGCCGCCTTCGGGCCAATGCCCGACACACCAATAAGACGCAGGAACAGCTCATGTTCTTCCTGAGACAAGAAGCCATACAGCGTCATAGCATCTTCGCGCACAGCAAGATGCGTGAACAGCGCCACGTCGGCGCCCGCCTCGGAAGCTTCACAATGTCGGTCGCAGGCATGTACACGGCAAAGCCGACGCCGTTCACGTCGACGAAGGCTGTATCAGCGCTTCGGCCGGCCATTTTGCCTTTCAGGAATGCAAATCATCGGCAACCTCTCACAAGCGACAAGCGGCGAAAAACCGCGCATGCCACGAATCAATCTACAAACGTCTGTTCGCAAATATACCATAGCGGCACAAACGAAAACATGCAGCCGCCGCTCTTTTTGCGACAACTGCACGTTTTGCCCTTAAGACGAAAAGCGTCAGCGAAGAAAGCGGCACGTAGCGTTTCTCCTATTGCACGGCACGAACTTCGCCGTCGACACCGAGCTGGGCCTCGAGACGCTCGCCCTTGTCTTCGACCACGACCGATTCGACGCTCGAGACATCGCCGCCAGCCACGATATTCGGTAAGGCATAAATCCATGGTCTCCATGTCGCTCTTCGGTTTCTTCAAGCGCACAACCAACGTTGAGCCCTCCTGGGTTATGGCTTCAATTTCCTTGCCAGGAATCGAGCCGCCCGAAAGCTGCAGCTGAATCCACTCGTCTTGCGGCTTCCAGCCATTGCCCGGCATGGCAACGATTGCACCGCCAGAGACCTCCATACACAACACGGGCAAGTCGGCGTCTTCTTCCCACGTCCACGCAGAGTCGTTTGCATTCTGTTTTGCGCAGCCAAGCATCGCCGCGGTCACAGGGCCGCACGCCGCCGCGGCTACGGCGCCACATGCCGCCGCCACGAACGTTCGCCTCGTCATATGCTTCGCCACGGTCGCCTCCGTTTCGCCCGAATTTCCGCTGAGCTCTTCGTTGCCTTCATTGTCCCATACGTGCGACTCGCGCGTCGAGAAACGAAGTGGGGAACGCATGCGACAGGCAAGAAACGAAAACGGGTGCAAACAGGCACGAAAAAGAGCCTCTACGCCCGCGGCAACCGCAAATTAACACCGTAACTATCAATAAGCTGCCTGATGAAAAGCACGCCATTTTCGCGAAGAAATTCACGAGCGAAACGAGAAAAAGCCTCGAGCCGGACGACGTTTCGCACTCCACGCGTCGCATTCCCCCCTGCACCTTGCACCTCCACATTAAGCTCTCGTGCAGAAACCACGAACCCGATTTCCCAGTGCTACCATAGAGGGGTTTTTTTGCAAACGCTTCACGGGGGGACCTTCATGCGCGGAAATATCGAATCGAACACGCAAAGCGGCGTTGGCGCCATTTTCGCCATATATCTTTTGGGCCTTTTGCTCGGCGGGCTATACGTGGCATGATTTCACCCGTACGTCTCGTGATCCAGCAAGATTTCGGCCTAGGCGACACCGCGGGCATTTGATGGTGAACATCTACACGCTGTTCTACGCCGCATGTATCCCCGTTATCGGCAAGCTCGCCGACATCCGCGGCCGCAAGCCGGTCTTCATCGGTTGCTTGCTCGTGTTCATGGCAGGCTCGCTTATTTGCGGCCTGTCGCAAACGCTTGATAGCTTCCCCGTCCTGCTCGCCGGCCCGCTTGGTACAAGCCGTTGGCGCCTGCGGCATTATTCCCGTAGCGAACGCCGAAATAGGGGCGACGTTCCCTCAAGAAAAGAAGGGCATGGCGCTCGGCAGCCGCCGCTGTTGCCGGTATCGCGAACGTCATTGGTGCCGCCGTAGGCAGCCTGGTCGTGGGCATCATAGGAAACGATCACTGGTCGGCGCTGTTCTTCTTCGCCATTCCCGTATGCTTGGCGCTCATTGTCGCGAGCCTGCGCGCTCTTCCGAACCACAACGCCGAAGACTCGACGCCACTCGACATCCCCGGCTCAGTACTGCTCGTCGTCACGGTGCTGCTGTTCCTGTTCGCAGTTCAGCACATCGATGTGCGGCACGTCGGCCAATCGCTCGCATCTGCGGAAGTACTCGCTCCCGCCTTGGGCTTCGTCGCGTCACTGCCGTATTCGTGGCGGGAGCGTCGCGCGGAAAGCCCTGTGTTCCATTTGGAATACCTCGGCAATAAGCCCATCGTCATCACCATGGTGGTAAGTTTCTTTGTGGGCTGCGTCATTATCACCATGACAATCATCCCCGAAGTCGCCGAGTTCATCATGAGCGCACCGGTCGGCTCGGGCGGCTTGTATATTTTGCCCGTAGGCATCGTGAGCATGTTCGGCCCGCCGATTGGCGGCAAGCTTATTGATAAATTCGGTCCTAAGCCCGTTATGATGGGCGGCCTCTCCGTGGCGGCCGCGGGCTTTTTATTCCTCGCGTTCGTAAGCCTGAACAGCGCAAACGCAATTCTGCTCATCGTCGGTTTATCTATTATGGGCTTGGGTATGGGTTTTGCGATGGGCGCACCCACCAACTACATGGTGCTCGAAAACACGAGCCCCACAGAAAGCGGAGCCGCAATCGCAACCATTGCGCTGGTTCGTCAAGTGGGCACCACCGTGGCACCAGCGCTGCTGCTTGGTTTTGTTTCTGCCACGCCGGGCGCACAGGGCTTCTTCCACATGCTGCTGTGCGCGGCGGCGTTCTGCATTATTTCCCTCGTGTGCATGGCGTTTTACCGCAAGAAATAAGGAGGAAGCCACCGGCGCCGGGACCAGCCCAAAACGTCGCCGGCTAGTGTGCTTCCCAATATCGCTTGCACGCTTCGGCGAATGTGCCCTCGCCAGGAAATGGCACTGCGTACGCTTCGAGCGTTTCGGCGGCATCATCTGCCCCATTCGACACGCCCAGGCCGCACAGCTCGCGGGGAGCGCCCGAGTCACACGAGCCGCACAACCCGGTTGACCCATCCATTGCACCCGGCTCGTCAACAAGCAGCATCGACCCATCGCCGATGGGCGCACCATAGCTCATGAGCGACATAGTATCGCATGCCCACAGGGGGTCGCGGCCTGCCGTCATCCAACCGCTAGCATAGTTCTCCACGCGCTCGACCGGCGAATGACCCACAATTTGCGGCACGCCGGGCAACGCATCGTCGAGCATATCGCGCAAGTCGGCCCACAAAGGCCCGGCAGCGACCAGCCCCACGCGATGGCGGACAGCTGTCCAAATCGCCCCAATGCGACGAATCGGCGAGCATCTCATTCAAGCGCTGGGCAATCGCTACCGCATCAGCAGGCACGTCGGCCAAAAACCGCTTCGCCCACACTCCCGTCACGCCCGCATGCGAGCACAAATACGGCCCAACTGCACAGGCGACCTTTGCCTGCAGGGCATCTTCCAGAATCGTTCGCAGATTGCGCATGATGGACATGATCGAGCCAGGCCACGCTTGCCACGCACGTAGCAAAAATCGTGGTTGCCCAGCAGCACGTCGATTCGCACGCCGCGCCCGCGATGCTCGCGAACCCATTTCGCATAAAACTCCATAGCGTTTAGCTCATCGGCTTCGTTCGCGCCCCAGTCATCGCACGCGTCGCCCAAAAATACGATGCGCCCAATTTCCGCATCACCAGCCAGCATCTCGTCGATGCGAGGCAGCACGAATTGCTGCTTCAAATGCAAATCACCCACAACCAGCGTTTTCATGAGCCCACCTCGTATTCCAAGCGCAATTCGCGCGCCCACGTCAGCAGAACCTCGAGTTCAAAAAGCATCGACAGCTTCAAGCCTGGCCGCACTCTACTCAATTTCGGCCATAGCATGTCCAACGAGGCAATGCCCATGCAAATAGCAGGACCCGGCAATCGCGCGAATCCCCTGCGCATTGTTTCGCCAACACGCCTGCACCCATTCAGAACGACCATTCGAAACCACCCTGCTACACAGGCAGCTGCGCAAGCGATTGAGCTCGCTAGGCTTTTACTCTTATCTGAAAGACGCGGCCCAATTTCACGTGTCGGCAACATCAAGCCTCGTGTGGGCATGAGTATACTCCTTGCAAGCATACAAATAACGATTCCACGAACGCATCGACGCCGATTATCGAGCATCCTTAAAACCCCTTCGAAAAGGCGCTGGTCACCGGGATATTTTAGCTATCAAACGAACGGCCTTCCCCGCTTGGCACATGGAACCTGATTCCACATCGTCGCCACCCAGCAGAAAACAACGCGGAAGAAACGCCCAACAAAGAAACCAAAACCGGCAGAAAATGCCACAAGGGGGCCTCCCTGCAGAGAAATCGTTCTGAATTGTCAGAAAACGCCGCAAGGGGGCCTCTTTTTAGGCTCCCCATGACGAGCAATCCGATACTGCGACCGCAAAACCGCAGGTCGCAAATATCTTCAACGCCGAATTCCCATTTCGTCCGAACAACATGCCTGCAATGAGGCCCCCTTGTGGCATTTCCTGGCAGAAACGACCCAACAAGACGCAACGCAAGGTTTGAACGGGAGGTCGACAATCCGTTTACCAGACCACAGACGGCACGCGCATCATTTCACCCGCCAGACCGCAACCGCATCCGACCCGCGCACCAAATCGCAAACGGCACGAGCTACGTTTCCGCGCACCCAGGCCCTAAGCATCTCGACCGCAAGGCCGCGCCAGCACAGCCAGCATTTCGAACACCAGGCATTTCCCGCATCGCCCACCAGGCCGCAAGCGGCACGCCGACGCCACGCCCGCCAAGCCGCTAGCTGCATACCCAACTCCATGTCAACCAAACCTCCAACTCCATGTCCGCCAAACCTCTAATGCCACTCCCACCAGGCCTTTCGCATTTTCCAGAAAAAACAGCCGCACTTTTCCATGTAGAGGGCAAGACGCGCGAACGGCGGCGCGTCCGAAACGCATCCCCCGCCGGAAAAGGAGCCCGCCATGGTCGAGCAAACATTTGAATGCAGCAACTGCTACGAAGTTTTCAACAAGGAACACACCACCGAGGTGCTGTGGACCCAATGCCCCCATTGCGGAGGCAGAGCATATCCGTACTAGGCCGCCCCACCTGCCCCACGCCGCCTCGTCGGAATAGAGCGCGAAGCACGACCCCGCGACAACGCAACCGTGCTTTACCCGCCGACCAAGGCGGCGTTGGTTTTCCAGAAAAAAGCATCCGCCGTTTTCCATGTAGAAGGCGAAACGCGAAAGCGGCTCACCCAACAAGCACCCGCCGGAAAGGAGCGCGCCATGAGCAAAGTCAAAAAAGCCAACGTCAATCACGACAATCAAGGAGTGCGAAGAGGCCCTGGGTGGATCGACCTCGAACTCGACAAGCTCGACCGCAACATACGAATCACAAGCAGGGCGATCTTCTCGCCGAAGAAGTGGACCACCGCCATTAGCGGCATCCTGTGGTCGAAACAGGTCAAACAGAAAACCTCCGACCACGTTTGCAACTCGCCCTTCCTCTCGAAGCTCGAGGGCTCCGCGCGCAGCGACCAAAGCCTCCAGGAAATCCAGCTGAGCCGCGTCATGAACACGGCGAAAGAGGTTCAAGCCGTGTGTGAGGAAACCTGCAGCCGCCTCAGCGGCGCGGTCAACGAAGCCCGAGCCGCGGTTGACCAGCCCGTCCATGTGGACGACCGCAATATCTCGGCGCTGCCGAGGCCGACCGCGAGGCCATCAAACAGCACGACAAGGCCGTTCAGGTGGCAAAACGCGAAGCGGCCGCGCGCCAGGTCGAAAGCGAGCTTTCCGCCTGGACCGCCATGCAGACACGCGCGAGCCGCATGGTGAACCGCACATCGGAAGCGCTCGAAGCGCGCCACGCCTTCACCGCCTGCAACTACGAAGTGCTCAGCGACACGCACCTCAAATGGGCCGCGCGCCGCGGAACGTGCAGCCGCCCTACAACCTCGTCGGTGTGCTGGGCACGCGCAACGTTGACGTCATCGAGAAGGAGGGCTAGGAAATGAACCTGTTCCGCAAGAAGACCACCCTGCCTGAAGGCCCTGCCCGCATGTCGGTTTCGCCTTCCGCCTCGAAGAAGGAAATCGGCAACCCGGCCGCAAGCATCGGCCTCGTCATTCCCGAAGCGCCCAACTACGACGAGGAACGTGGCCGCCAGCTCGCGCGTTCCGACAGCTACGCGACGTTCTTCAAAACCGGCGTGGGCCTGTTCTACCACGAAACCGCCTGCACGGCCGAAAAGCACCTCGCGGAAATCGAGGAAGCGCTCACCCGCTACACCGAAACGATGGAATCCACTTATCGCGCAGCCGTTCGCAGCCAGATCATCCAGGCCGAACAGCGCCTGAGCGCATCACCCCGAAACGCGCAGCCCGCCAAGCCCGCCAAGCCAGTCAGACACGCACGCCCCGCGCAACCCTCGAGACGAAGGAGTAGGCCATGAACAAAGTCACGAGCACCGCACTGCTTCTTATGTTGGCGCTGGCCAACGCAGGCCTCGACTATTCAGCCGTGTGCGTTTTCCTTGACGTTGACCCGTTCGGCACCTTCAGCCCGAACAACTTCTTCGCCGGGCTCGTAGCCGTCGCCCAAAGCCTCCTGCTCATTATTCTGCCTTGGGTCGCGTCGGAGAAAATCGCCGCTGGCGAGAAGGGCCCCGCCGCGTGCGCGATCATCGGATCGCTTTTCGTGGCCATGGCCGGCGCCTTTCTGCGTGCGACCACCGAAGCGGCCTCGACCACGACGAGCGTCTCGGGCGAAGTTGTTTCCGGCCTCTCGATCGACGGCATGGCGTTTGTCCTGATTATGGCGGGCATTGCGCTTGGTGAAGCAATCGCCGCCTTCCTTATTAAGAGCCTCGACATTCGCGCAGAAGCCGAAGCCCTGCAGGCCGAAATCGAGCGCATGCGCATCATCGAGAACCACATCGACGAAGACATCGCCACCGCCGCCCGCGTCGCGCTCGCCGCTGGACGCCAGAGCATCGCCGCGGCGAAGGGTTCGTGCGAACAGGTGTTCCAGCAACTCGTCGCGAAATCGGACGACAGCCACAACTGTTTCATCGGATTCGTGGACGAAATCGAGGCCCAACGCAAGGCGGAACGCGAGCAATTCGCCAAGCTTTCCGCGGAATTCGACGCGCGCATCGCAAAGAAATACCCCCATGCGATTGCCGCCGAGCAGAAAGCCCCCACAGCCGAAGCCGCAGTAACGAATGAGGCAGCGGCCAACAGCCTTGGCAAGGGCGGCGACGCAGCGGCCGACGTTGACGCTGCAGCCGCCAACCCGACCGGCACCGCTGCCGATGCCGAAACCGCAGTCGACACCAGCGAGGCCGTAGGCGACCCGACCGCAGGCGACACCCCCAACGACATCATCAACACTGAAAACTCCGCCTCTGACCAGGCAAAAGCAGCGTAAAGGAGACCGATTGCCATGAGCTTCAAGAACAACACCGCCCTTCGCACGACAACCATCGCAGCATCGTTTATGCTCACGCTTCTCATCGCGGCATTCGCCACGGGTTGCGCGGCCGAGGGCTCCAGCGGCGCGCAAGCGCTGCGCCCGGAAGCTACACCATCGACCCCGCAGCGGTCGATTCATCCACCATTACCGAGCCGGTGAGCTGTATGGTCGTGACCTCTGCCAGCCAGAACAGCGCGTTCCGCATTCCCACTAACGTGTCTCGCCTACCCAAAGGCGGCCATTGAACAGGGCAATTACGCGGGCTACCTCACCTGCGACGCAAATTCGACCCCGCACGGAAAACCTTCGCCACCACGAAGAACTCGCAGGCCGGCCAAGAAAAAGAAATCGATTCCTTCCCTGGCCGACTACTTCACGAGCGTGTGCGGCGCCCGCGCCCAAAACCGGCGAGATCGATACCCTTTCCGCCCTCAACAACGCCGCCAACGAGCTGCGCGCCCACGACAACGGCTCGAAAATGGTGATCAACGTGATTAGCTCGGGGCTGAACCCCACGGGGCTTTTTGGCCGGATCGAGCGACCTTCTGAACGCCGATGCGAACGACATCGCGAACCAGCTGGCAAGCATGGGCGCTCCGCGAATTTCTCGGGCATCGAAGTGCACTTCTACGGCCTCGGCCAGGCGAGCGGCGAGCAGGTGATCCCAAACCCATCGCGACAAAGCTCCAAAGCCTCTATCCCACCCTCGTTGAAGCGACCGGCGGCGTGGCGATTGTCGAGCCCGACGTGCTCACGCGCCTTGGCTGCGACGCCGACCTGCCAACCGTTTCGACCATCGATTTCGAACAGGATTCGCTCAGTTTCCCCATCTTGAGCGCGGCCAGAGCGCCCAGGTTGTTCTTGAATGAAACAGTGCTCGCCTTCGTGGGCGACTCCGCCGAATTCATCGACCCTGCCCAGGCCAAAGCGACGCTCGCCGAACTCGCAGGCACCATCACGAGCAACAACGGCGCCACCGTGATTGTCGAAGGTTACACCGCCACCTCCCCTGCATTCTCGCGCAGCGACCTGGTCGACTTGAGCCAGCGCCGCGCGGAAGCCGTGCGCGACGCCCTAATCGCAGCGGGCGTCAACCCCGGCTCTATCGAGGCAATCGGCCGCGGCGATGAAGGCGCAACCTCCATGAACACCGGAACGTTCGACGAAACAGCAGCTAAGAGCGACCGCCGCGTGGTGATTACGCTATCCTTAGCGTAACCACAAAGCCGCATCGCACGCAAAGGTCTGAGCGCAAAGGAGGTCGGCATGAGCCAAGAACTTCTCACGGGAACGGGGTCGTCGACCTCGACAGCGATGCCGGAAGCCGTGGCGGCAACCCCGCCATCGGCAGCATTCATGTTGGCAGATGCATCAGCGCCTACGCTGGCGGATTCGGCCGCCATGTCGGCACCGAGCACCCCTTTTCGCGCGAGCTGCTTTTCATCCCCGCCACACCCGAGCACAGCGACATTCGCCAAACGCCGCAAAAATCTCACATTCGAGAAGGCAGTAAGCCATGGTGGGCAAGCGACCATTTTCAAAGCGCACACGCCCAGCGGCACACCCATCGCAGTGAAGGTGTTCGAAAACGACGAAGAAAGCCTGCTTGAATGGCGCTCACTGAAGAGATTCTCGAACTTCCGCGTGCTTCCCAATGCCCTCGCGCATGGCACCGTGTGCATGCCGCACGCAGTCGGCGCCCAAGAAAAAGCTGTATCGTCGAGGAGTGGCTCGATGGCGACACCCTTGCAAAGCACCTTCGCCGCACGGGAAGAGGCATGACGGTCGAGGAGACGCTTTCGACCATGTCGCCCGTCATCGCCTTCCTCGCCACGGCGGAAACGGAACTTCGCGTAGGCGTGATCCACCACGACGTGAAGCCCAGCAACATCTTGCTCGATTCAACGGGATGCGTGCGCCTTATCGACTTCGGCATCGCGCAAACCTCGCGCGACCAGGCTCGACTCGCCTGGGGACGCAGGGCTTCGTCTCCAGAAAGCTGCTTTCCTTCAAGTGGCGAAACTGACCTGCGCAAAGGCAGCGACGCGTATTCTCTCGCGGCAACGATGCTCGCGCTGCTCGCAGGCGAAAACAAGCCGCCCGCGTATGGCGTGGTCGCCCAGAATAGCGACGGCAGCCTTCGATACGACCCTGCTTGGACCGACGAGCGCGAACGCCTCGCGCGCGAACACTCGGCTGCGCCGTTTCCCCGGGCTTATCGAGCGCGGACGAGAAAAGGCATCTACCTCGAGGAAGCTGCGCTCAACGATTTCACGCACGACGCCGAGACGCTCGATTTCCTGAAGGAAGATATCGCCGAAACCCTGCGATCGACGTATGGCATCGAAGAATCCGCCGCTGCCGTCGAGAAGGCGGTGCACGCCGCGGTCGACGCATTCGATGCGAAGCTTCGCGCGACGCTCGGAGCGTGCCTGGCGGTCGACGCCGCACAGCGTCCGACCACGACGCAGCTGAAGAATGCCCTGCCGCGCGATAAATCGTCGTATCGCCACGAGCTTCACCTGCTTGGCCTGAACGCGGCCCTTGGCGGTGGACGGATTTGGCGCAAGACGCGCCTTCGTTCGAGGCGGGCACGCTCGCGCAAGCGCTTGACGAGTTCAACTCGGGACACTATGCGCAGGCAGTAGGCGTGTTCGAGCGGCTCGCACGCCAAGGCTGCGTGAGCGCCCTGTACTACCTCGCCATTTGCGCCCGCGACAACCTCGGGGGAACTTCGATCAAGTATTCAGAAGCCGACGTCATGCTGTTTATGGGCGAGGCGGCGGCGAAGGAGCCGTGGTGGCGCAGTTCTTCCTGGGATGTGCTCTGTATTCAGGGTCCTACATCGCGCAGGGCGCGGTTCACCACGTCGAGGAGAATCGCAAGCTCGGGCTTTCCTATATTAGAAAGTCGGCCGCGCACGACGAGGAGCGCCAAAGGAAGGCTTCCCGCCCGCGAAGGCATGGCTTAAAGAAAACGGCTTCGCGGAACACGCTGCGCGTTGAAGCCGCCCGAAGCGATCGGGAGAATTGGCGCGCGCGGCGCCGACGCGGGCTGAAACCTGTTAAATGCTCGTAGCGTTTAACAGGTTGCCGCAAGGTTGAAAGGCGAAGCCGCGGCGAGTCGCACGGAAATGGCCAGCGACCACGGCCGATGCCAACGCAGCGCCGCCCAACCGCGATGCAAGCATTGCCCAACCGCAAGCGGGCACAGACTTCGCCATAATGCGTGCGCAGCTCGGCTGCAATCCAAATACGGCCCAACCGCAACGCGGGCGTAGTTCGGCCGCTGCGACCGCGCACATAGTCGCAGGTCAAACAACTTCAGCAACGAAAGCGCAGGAAGCAACCATGGAATACGCCACCGATACGCCTTATGAAGGCAATGCCACCGCATGCTCCCGCTGCATCATTTTCTACACCTGCTCCGTCGCAACGCGCATCGATGCCGACCAGGTGCGCAGGTGCCCACGCACGATTGGCGGGCTTGCCGTGCATCCCGACGAAAGCGACCACGGCCGCTGGATCGCGACCAACACAAGCGAGCGCCCGCTTTATGTGCAGCAACCGAGCTTCTCAACCACGAACGTGCTCGAACTGCGCCCCGGCTTGCTGCGCTCTTGTCGAGGGAAGCCGCGTCGCATCTTCGCAACATTCGGGCTGGGTGAACGTTTCGGTTCGCTAGACTGAATGCCCATGCGGCGCACGGCCAAACGCGCCCGCTAAGCCTCGCGCACGCGCAGGCACAACGCACCGTTTCGCGCGCCGAGCGAAACCACCCATTGGCATCTTCCATCACGGCAAAGCCGAATACGAGCGTGTCACCAGGCATAATACACGCTCCACGCATCTGAACCGCCGCACCCGCACGCCTGGCCGCCTCGCGCAGAAGCAACTCATCGCCCGCGCACGCAGGCCCAAACGACAGCGCCCTCGCATCGGCGTAATTGTTCGCACCAAAGCCGGCAATCACATTCGACATGCTTCCATCGGCATTCGAACGCACGATGAGCGTGCCATTCGTGGACGCCAAATCGAAGACAAGCCACCCCTTTTCCTTGCCCTGCGGTTCGCTTCCCGCATACAGCAGCAAGGCATGCTTCTGAAACCGGGTCTTGCGCACGACCATTTGCGCCAAGGGCCAAACATTCCTGCTGCCCCGGAAGATTCATGGCACCCCATGCCTTTTCGCCTGAGAATCCGCGCGGCGGCACCCGCTGGCGGCATTCGTCTTTCTCGAACGCATGCCCAATTCCCACGCGCGGACGAAGCCACGGTGAACGCGCAGCTCACGACCCTCTTCGAGGTCGATACGCGCAGGGCCGTCAACGATATACGCGTCAAACGAAAGCACGCGGCCCGCCTTCGGCTTCTTGCGAAAGGCGCCACGCCGCCGCCCGTAAGCAGGCCGTCGTTCGCAAGCGCCACCGATTCGTCGTCGGCGCATTCAACGTCGAACATCCAGCACAGCATTAAGCCGAGCGCATGCTCAAGCGCGCGATCCCAGCCGTCGCCGCGTGCCGCTGCCGACGCGAGCAGCCTTTTTCACCACATAGGGCGCGCGCCGTCGATGCGACGTACTCTCGACCCCGTAACCGCCGCATCGTGAATGAGCGCACCTTTTCAGCGCTGCGACGAATTCCCTCGATTTCGGTGTCGGTCGCTTCATCGAAGAAGAAATGCCACAGAAGCACGTGCCACGGGTCCTCTTCAGAGAAAGCCTCGCCCGGCACCCTCGCGAGCATCTTGCCCTGCACAACGGCGAGCGGATTTTCGAGATATTCCTCATACGCCTGAAGACAGCCTTCCTTTTCGGCCGCATCCTCGGACAGCTTCTTGTTTTCCCACAGCGCCTTCGCGTATCCGTTTCCGTTCTTCCCCGATAAATCATCCGTTTTGACAGCCATCGGAAGCAGCATGCTGTAGCAATCGTCGCGCGTAACGCCCACGGTTTGCGGGCGAGCCGCCGACGCATCGTTGGCTTTTTGCTTCGACCGTGGATTTGGTCTTGGCCCTCGAAAGCGCCGATTGCTTCGGAAGCATCTCGGCCAGGCGCAGCGCCAACAGGTCCAAGAGCCAGTAATCGCTGTGGAGGCGCGAGCGCTCCTGACGCAGCCAGGTCGAAGTTTCGGCGCCCGAATACACGCCGAGCTCGCCACCGAGCACGAAGCGCTCTCGCAGGCGCAGCTCAATGCGGCGCACGCGGTCGGCCTGCATCATCGGCAGCCCGCACGAAACACGAATTCCTCGGCCGTCTTCACGAGCGTTTGCAAGCGCGCGTCGGCGTCGATAACGGGGGCGATACGAGCCTTGTACACTGCGCGTTCGAGCGGAGTCATATCTTGTTCGATGCCGTTTCGGAAGATGAGCGCATCGGAATCATGAACGACCGGCTCGCCGCCCATCGATGCGGAGCCCGCGGCACCTTCGGAACCCGCAACGCATCCCTCCACATCAGCAGTTTCGGCGCCCGAGGCCGCCGCGCACGCTCGGCGTCCGCAAAGCCCGCGGCGTCCGCATCTTCCGCACCATTGATGGTGTCCACGACGCCACGGCATCCGCCGCGCCAGCCGCAAGCTTCGCGGCAGGAACCACGCTCGCGCGTGCGGCAGCAGGCGCAGCTCCTCGACCGCACGGCGGTGCGGCGGAGAATGTCACCCTGTGCACGCCATCGGACCCACGATCAAGAATGTCGAGCATGGCTTCCCGGCTCAGCCCACGCGTTGCCGTGTGCTCCGCGAGCTTCAAGCAACTCGTCCTCGGTCGGCCTGCGTGCGCCTTGCAATGAATCTTCAAGCTTTCGATACGCCTTTGACAATTGCGAAATACCTCCGCGCCTCGTGCTCGCTGCGAAGCGCGGTTTTCTGCGCATAGCACTCGCACAGGCGACGCTCCACAGGTTTCTTGTTTGTCGAAACCCAGCTGTTCAGCACGTGGCCTTCCGACAAATTGAACTTTGTCTATCGAATCTTCCACCGCAAGGCGCACGGCGCGATGATACTCGGCGCCCAGGTCGTGCGCCTCGAAAAACCGCTTGTACCCCTTTGTGGCCGCATAGACGGCATCGAGGTGCGCCTCAATGAGGCACTCCCGCGCGAGGCGGCCGCCTTCGCAAGCAGCGCGAGGTTCACTTCCCGCGTTGTTGTCGAGCCAATCTTCCGCAGTGCGCGGCGTACCGTTGATTCGCTTCTCGGCGATAACGCGCGCATGCTCGAGGCCCTCCTGCAGCAGCGCGTCCGAATACGGCAGGCCACCCCACTCGGAGCCCTGTTTCCCAAAAGCGCCCCCGCTGCCTGCGCTGAGCGCGAATGGCCGCCCGATGAGCGCGACGGCGAGCCTTGGCGTCTTCGGCAGCGGCGGCGCTTTCGTTGGCGCCGCCGGCGTTGGCACCCGCGACCGCATCATCGGCAGTGGCGGCGTCGGCCGCGGCACTGCGGCGGCTGCAGCGGCGTCGGCCGCGGCATCCCCAGCGGCAGCTCCATCCTCGTTGGCATCGCGGCGTTCGTCGTCGCCATGGCTTTCATTGGCGCCATGCTCATATTCGGCAAACTCGTCCTTTGACACGACAGCACCTTCCCCCGCGAAGCCTTTTATCCTTGCTGTCCATTGTAATTTGTGCCGCAAGCCAAACGCCGCACGAAAACCTGTTAAATGCTCGTAGCGTTTAGCAGATGAGAGAACCCGCGAGAAAAACGAGCGCTAGGATTTTGAAAAACGGTGCCATTCAATTCTTACTCCACCCTTCTCGCACTTCCCTCAACAGAAAACGCCACAGCAACCTTCGATTCGCACCCACCTTTCCTGACTTTCGCACTTTTCACGCCCCGCTCTCTACCTTTGCACCGCACCTTCCACGCCTTCCTGCCTTCCACGCCTTCCCGCCTTCCTCGATTCGCCCTCAGTCCCCTTCGATTCGCGCCCAACCTTCCCCGGCTTTCGCGCTCCACGCCCCTCGTCTTTCGCGTCCTTCGCACTTTCCCCTGGCAGAAAACGCCAATAGGAGGCCTGATTGCAAAGAAATTGTCCCCCGTTTGGCAGAAAACGTCGCTAAGGGCCTCATTCGACAGGAAATGCGAAGGCCGCTCGACCATATCGGGAAAGGCTCTCTCCTGCCAAGAAGGAAAACCGCAGGTCAGAGAATCGTCCATCACGAATTGCCCCAAGACTCTCAAAATCCGAGCCCCGCAACGAGGCCCCCTAGCGGCGTTTTCTGCCAAATGAACCCCGCGAGCCCGCAATGCCCTCTCGATAGCCCGTCAAACAATCCGATTGGTGAGCTTTCCGAGCGATCTGCCCGGCGAGCTTTCCAAACAACCTTCCTGGCGAGGTTACCCAAGCCGTTCTACATGCTTCTCATGGGCACCGACAAACCAAAAGGCCGCGTGCAGGCGGCGAATTCGGCAACGCATATCGCAATGGCTCCATGATGCTTGCGCGCACCGGTCCGCCGACGAGCCACCATTAGCCACGCCGACAACCCTTCCCATTTTCCAGAAAACTTTGCGCCCGTTTTTCCATGTGGTTGGCAAAAAGCCAACGCACGAAAGGAACGGCCATGAACGATTTCTCGAGCAAGCTCGGCGGCAAACGAGGAAGCGGCCCCCTCAACCCTCTCCCCCACTTCGATAGCCACGCGCAAGGAGGAACCATGGGCAAGAAATACTACGGAGGAATCGGTTCGTGATGCACTCCCCGAAAGCAAGTATCACTACAGCCGCGACGACGAATTCCATAAGGAAGGCGACAAGAGAGACGTCGGCAGCGCCAGCAACACTGGCGGCAGCAGCAGCAACAACGACAGCACCCACAACGAAAGCCCTGACGAAAGCACCGACGAAAGCCCCGGCAGCGTCCAGAGCAACTTCGACGCACCCTACGACGACAATCGCAACAACCGCGACGACGAGTTGGACGACTTCTTCGGGGATCTCTTATCCATTAAAGCCTGCATCGCGCTCGCATTCGAAGGCCTGTTCAAGGCGTTCATGTCACGCTCGATGAAGCGTATCGATTTCGTAGCGGTCACGCTCATGCTGCTCGTCTGCATGCGCGTGATTGGCGCGGTGTTCATCGACTCGAGCTCTTTTGAGCGAACTCAACGCCTTTGCCTTCGTGGTGGCGCTAAGCGCGCTCGGCATATGCACGATTTCCGAAAAATGCCCGGCCAACGCGCTTACGGCACTCGTGATCGCGTGCTTGCCGGCCCTCATCGAGGTCGTCACCGCATGCGCGGTGAACGGCTCGGACGCCGACGCATTCAACCGCATCACGAACTGGGCGCTGGTTGGCTGCCTGGGCAGCGCAGCTCTTCTGATTGCGGGAACCCTAATTGATCCGTTTAGCGACGAAGAAGAGGGCGAAGACGAGGACGCAAGCATGGATGGAGGCAGAGGCACGAGCACGAGCGTGAATGAAGGCGAAGGCGCGAGCATGCACGAAAAAAGCAAGCCGAAGCGAGGTCGAGAATAAGGGCGGAAACACCGGCGTATGCGAAGACGAAAGCGCAACCACCTGCGGAGACGCAACGTGCGAGCGCGTTTTCTTCATCCCCTTTTGGGGAGCGGCCATTGGCGCCACCGCAGCTCTTATTTGGGAACTCGCGCCCTACATCGCACGCGAAATCGCCTACGGCGCAGCGCCTCTGTACCTGAGCTACATGGGATGGATTGTCTAACCCCTTACGCACGACGAGCTCGCGACACCAACGCATGAAAGGAAGAATCGTGAGGATCGACAAAACCGCGCGACAGAAAGGCACCCCACCGAGGAATCACTCGGGAGGATGATTCCGCTGCAGTACGGGAGGCCGCTCAACCAAGCGGCATAAGCGCCTTCGCACGGGAAAAAACGTCAGCGTCCCCTTTTTGTTCATTTTACTTGACGGAATACAGGCTGGGCCCCTCGCAGAGCTGATACCGGCTCACGACGTGCTGTGTAGCTTGCCGTTTCCGAGGGACGCGATATGCACCGCGGGTACTTGAAGGCGCTAGAAGCTAGGGGTGCAGAACGGCGGGCGGCTCATCGATAAGACGATTATCGTGGACTTCCTTATGGCGAACTTTGACCGCCACACCCACAACTTTGGCCTTATCCGAGATGCGGAGGAGCTAGACGGATACCGCATCGCCCCGTTGTTTGACCATGGCTGCGGCTTTTACAGTCGCGCCACCACGACCGAGCTGGAGCAAGGCTGCTACCTTTGGGAAAGCCACCCCTTCCGGGAATACCCCTCGCAGCGGCTTGCCCTCGTCGAGGACTTCAACTGGTACGACCCCTCGGCCCTTGGGGACTTCGAAGACATCATTGCAGAGGTTTATGGCGAAAACCCCGAGACGAACGAGCGCTTTATAGCGGCCGTGCAGAAGCAAACCCGAGCGCAGATTGCTACCGTGAACGCCTTGGCGGCAGAACGCGGCATCATAGTGCCCGATTGGTAGCCGATGCCCTTGAGGCATAGGGGGTCACCAACCGCGTCGCACCAACACCTCACTGAACCCATCTATTTCCTCGAGAAAACCAAGAGCCGCTCGTTGGCAGAAACGTCCAACTGAACGCCCGCCACATTAGGACAGGCCGCCGGATTTGGAAACAGACGGTCCACCAACACTGCCAGTTGCAAGCTGACCGGAGTTCCAATGCCGCCCAGTACATCGAGCGCCTTGCGAGCAGTTCTGCCAGTAAAGGCAACATCGTCCACTACCACCACTGCCGCACCATCGATGCAAAAGGGTAAGTCCACCGACTGCACCTCATAGCCACCGATAGGCTCGCCACCAGCCATCGCACTGCTAGTATCCGAAGCGTTCAGCGACTCCCCGCAGGCAATCTCCAGGCGACCAATCGGAGGCTGCACCCACACAAAAAGGGCCATATGCCGGGCAAGCCTTTTAGCAATTGCTAACCCCTTTGTATTGAGTCCCACTAGCACCGGACTTGCTGCGGCCCCCTCGCCCTGTACAATCTGCTGAGCCATGGCAGCAACCATGCGCTCTATGTCGCCCCCGTTTAGGCATATATCCTTTATTTCAGTCTTGATCTGCATAAGCGCTCCTCTGTAACCACCGTATGCCGGAGGTGGAAAACCCCACCCCCGGCATTGCAGAATAGCTATGCTGTGCCACTGCGCTTTCGCACCGCAGCTTTACGCGTGATTCTGGTGCCAGAAAAAGACCGGCCATGGTCTCAGGCGCCTTGTCTAGCGCACCGATAATGCAGGTGCGGCCCGGACGGCTGCGCACGAACTTAATGGCAGCGCGCACCTTCGGCTCCATGGAGCCCTTTCCAAATTCGCCAGCATTCGCCAGCGCCTCAGCCTCGTCGGCGGAAACATCCACTAGCGCCTTCTGCTCGGGCGTGCCAAAGCTGGTACACACATACTCCACCGCTGTCAGCAAGAACAGGTAGTCCGCCTGGCAATCCTCCGCCAAAAGCTCGCCGCCCATGTCCTTGTCGATAACTGCCGCTACACCCTTGGCGCCTTTTGTCCTGATAGTCGCGCACCACCGGGATGCCGCCACCACCGCAAGCAATTACTATGAACTCGTTGTCCAGCAAGTTCAGGATGGAGGGGGCCTCTACAATCTTCTTGGGCTGAGGGCTTGCTACAACCCGGCGCCATCCGCGGCCAGAATCCTCCACAAACACTTGGTCGGGATGTTCAGCCATTTCCGCCTTCGCCTGCTCCTCGGTAAGAAATACACCAATGGGCTTGGTGGGGTTAGCAAACGCCGGATCGTCCGGGTCCACCTCCATCTGGAACAATGGAAGCCACATGCCAGCGCTTATAGGACTTGTGCATGGCCACGCCCAACGCCTGTTGCAGGTGGTAGCCAATGTAGCCTTGGCTCATGGCGCCACACTCCGGTAGCGGCATGGCTGGCACCTTCGGATCTTCCTCAGCGGCCAAGGTGAAGGCCTTTTGGATCATTCCACCTGCGGACCGTTGCCGTGGGTAATAATAATCTCGTTGCCCTGCTCTATCATCCTGAGCAGCGTGGGTGCCGCCTCGCGAACGCGGGCAATCTGCTCTTCGGGGGTATCGCCTAAGGCGTTTCCGCCCAGGGCCACTACCACACGAGTATCGTTGTTGATGCGTGCCATTCTCTCAGCCGCTTCCTAGTCGCCGTAGTGAGTACCGGCCACTTTGTCCACGGTAGGCGTAAGAGCCATTTCCACCTGCGCGGTGTAGTAGTCCACCATGGCCTGCTTCTGCTGGCGAGCGCGAGGGTACATGAAGGTAGCCAGCAAGCCTTTTTGGGTATGGAAGCGATTGGCTGCCTGCTCGATAAGCAGCGAGTGCGGACCATCCCACACCGACTCAGAGACCTCATAACCACGGTTGCCCGGCAGCGGATGCATAACCTTTACCCACTCGGGGGCGGCAGCAATCAGCTCGTCATTCACGGCATACTCGGGGAAGAACTCGTCCAACTTCTTGTCCTTCAGATGATCGGAGCCGTGGTACCACCAGGCATCGGTAATAATGAAGTCCACGTCCTCAATGTACTGATAGGGGTCGTCGGTCTGAATAAACTTACCACCAGACTTCTCGCAGTTGGCTTTCACCAGAGCAACATCCTCGGGCAGCATCTCGGCAGGCTTGGGTGCGCAGGAGATGAAGGTGTAGCCCATAATGGAAGCAATGAGCGCATTAGAACGACACACCGCCAATATGCAGGTTGTTCTCGCTGTGGTCGACGGAATTGTCGCCCACCCACATCACCACAGCGTCTTCAAGCTTCTTGCCAGCCGGCAGATTCTCCATAATAGTGAACACATCACACAGCGCCTGGGTAGGGTGCATGCAGGCAGAACTCATGCCGTTATACACTGGCACTGTTGCCCATTTTGCCAATTCCAAAATACCCTCATGGGACTCGTTGCGAATCATGATGGCGTCCACCATACCGGAAAGCACCAGGGCGGTGTCTTTCAGAGTCTCACGCCCCTCACCCACATGCATGGTTTTGGTCTCCAGGTACAGAGCGTCGCCACCCAGCTTGTCCATGGCAGACTCAAAGGAAACGCGAGTACGCGTGGAAGGCTGGTCAAACATGAGCGCAATGGTGTTGCCCTTCAGAAGCGGCAGTTGGATGCCCTTCTGATCCGCTGCCTTCAACACGCGGATCGTTTCCAGCATCTCCAGGAACTCCTCCTTGGTGAAGTCCTGAACGTCGACAAAGTCCTTCTTGGTAATCATAGGTCGCCCTTTCTCTTGGCAGTTGCGGATTGAAACAGGGCGCGGGCGTAGGGGATTGCCCGCCCGCGCCGGTAAAAGGAACAGCCGTTACAGGCTTTCGCGAACAAGCGGCATGCTCATGCAGCGCGCGGGCCGCCACGGGCGCGGCACAGCTCGCCGGAGGGAACGGTCAGCACCTTCACGTCGTGCCTATTAAGGCAATCGTTGGTGCGGTGGTTGCGGTCGTAGGTGACCACAACGCCAGGCGCTATAGCCAAGGTGTTAGAACCATCGGACCACTGCTCGTAATCGGCCCAGAAGGGGTCGCCGCCCGCGCAGGGAATAAGATCAACCGCCGGCAGGTGCAACAGACGCTTTAAGCACTCCTCCAGGCTTTCCTGAACGTAGTCGGCACGCAGGCTGCCGTCACCAGCAAGGGTTAGCTCGTAGAGTTTCAAGCCCCCCTATAATGCCAGGATAAAAGGTGAACTTATCCACATCAACCTGGGTAAACACCGTGTCCAGATGCATGTAGGCGCGGCCCTTCGGAATTTCGAAACCACTACCTTCTTGAAGCTGTCACCACTAGCCAGCGTTGCCTTGGCAAACTGCTCAATGGCCTGCGGCAATGTACGACAGCTGTGACCAATGGCAATGACTTCCGGAGAGAGGATGCAAATGTCACCGCCCTCGATGGTCTCGCCGTAGGGGTTGTTGGTGTGCAACAGCTTCACATCTTCAGAGGCAAAGTCCTTCACGTTCTCGAACACATGCTTCCACACCACTGTTTCCAGATTGCGTGTGTTTGCACAAAACGATTCAGCGTGAAATGGAACCTACTGAGCAGCCAGGGTCGCGACACATCACGAAGTTGCACGAGGTGTGCATGGCGTACGGGTCGTCAGGGGTGTCATCCGGCAGCGCATCGGAGAGACTCCACGGCTTGGTCACCGCCTCCAGGTCCTTCTTCTCTATGCCCGCCATCACCGTTCTGGCGAAATCGTGGGCCGACATAGGCATAAGATAGTTAACAATTTGCTCGCGCTTGGCGTCGTCGTATATGAAGTCCTCAGTCATGTACTCGTCCAGGAACTTGCGACGATCCGCCTCATCTCCCAACGAGCGCTCGAACAGGTCCTCCAGGTATACCACCTCTGCCCCATTGTCACGCAGGTGCTGAGTGAACACATCGTGGTCTTTGCCAGCCTGTTCAGCCCACACAACATCGTCTACCAGCTGAAACTCCCGCGAGTCGGGACGAACCGCGTCAAAGTACAGCTCCGGACGCGAGACAAGGATTTTTTCACCTTGCCCACTTCCGAGTAAACATCGATGGTACCATGTTCAAGCCTCCCTCTTTTGTCGCTTTTTCTTGTTTCTTACTTCGCTTTTCGCCCCATCTAACCTGGGGCAGACACGGGGTTGTCTACAGCATTTCCCCGAAAAGCACACACCTTGGTCAGGGGAAGCGAAGTACCTCCCCTTTTTTGATTGACCTTACTTGACAGTTGATTGTGGCTATACCATTCCCATAACAAACATGGTCAAGCTGACTGCAGCGAACACGGCCAGCACTACGATGGCAATGAATCTCTTTAGTGTTGAACACCTTCTCTAGACCGGCTTTGCGAGCTTGATAGAGGAATATAGACACCGATGAGGAACGGAATGGACAGCAGCATGATGTATTCGATGCCGGAGACGAACATAGCGTAGAGCATGTACAGAGTGCCAACGGCGCCGATGATTATATTGCGCACGCGACCCTGTTCCTCAGGATGCTTAATAGAACGCACCGTGTTGTAGGCAGTAATCATGACCCAGGTGACCAGAATGGCCGAGCTGGAGAGCGAGAAGCCGAAGTTGTAGGCATCCTCGGTGAAATGCATGGTGATAAGCAGCAACTGCGCCAGGAGCGTGGTGACAAACAGAGAGAACATGGCAGCCGTTTGATTGGTCTTACCCCAGCGAGCTGGCAGCAAATGGTCGTCGGCCAAAATTTGAGTGGATTCAGGGGCATGATGGTGTAGGCAAGCCATGCGCCAGCAATGGAAATGATGATGCATGCCTCAACGAGCTGAGCCGCAATGGGGCCTACGTACAACCCAGAATTTTGCCGATAGAAGGCTCGCCCAGGGCAACAAACTCCTCGGCACTCATGAGGCCATAAGGAATCATGGCGCAAATGAACAGCAGTGCGGTGCCAACAAACAAGCCAATAATGCTTGCCTTGGAAGCCACAGCCTTGCTCTTTGCGCGCTTGGACATGAGAGCAGCAGATTCGACGCCCATGAACAGCCAGATAATGGAGAGCATAGAGTCTGTGACTTGACCGAGCACCGAACCAAGGTCAAAGCCTCACCCAGATCAACATTGCCGGCAAAATGGACAAAAAGTCGGTAGCAAATATATCGAAATTGAAGAAGAACACGGTCACGCCAATAAACACCACAAGCGGGATGATGCTTCACCACAGTAACAGCGGCGTTCAGAATCATAGCGTTTTCGACGCCCTTGCTAATGAGCAAGAACATGAGGCCACATAAAGGCAGAAGCAATAGCAATGGAACCCCAGCTAGTGCCAGTATCTCCTAGCACAGGGAAGAAGGTGCCCAAAGCAATCATCATCATGGTGGCAAAGGCAATGTTGCCTACCCAGCCGGAAATCCAGTAGCCCCAGGCGCTCATAAACTCACCCAAAGGACCGAAGAGCTTTTTGGGCATAGCAGAACATGCCATCGCCCCCCTGGCTCCTTCTGCAAAAGATTCTGCAATGAGAGAACGAACAGCAGCATGCCGACAAAGCAAACCGCCCAAGCAACAATGGCACCGCCTGGCGATGTGACCGTGCCCAGTTGATAGGCAATGTCGTACACGCCCGAGCCTATCATTCCCGCGAGAATTGCCGCCACCATTGGCAGTAGTCCGAGCTTCTTCTCAGAACCCATAGTCTCTCCCCCTTTCTGCTGTCGCCAACATTCGGACCTATACTGATTAGGACACTTCCGAATTATAGCAACCAGCTGGTGACTGTCAAGAACTGATTCGGACTTTTTCGAATCTTCGAATCTTTATTCCTCGTTGAGAGAAGCCTTCCGTAACCTGGTATTTTTTATTTTGCCTACCGTTCTCTAGCTTAGATGCTTCCGCTTTCCTTTTAGTATCTCTTGCCTGTTTTCCCAGAGATTCGTATTTATACGAATCTCCTGTTAGAATAGGCGAGATGACATTTACCCATAAATCGTACGTAAGAAGAAACTCATGCTCATAAACAGCCCGGCGGCTTCGGGAGAAAAAGCGGCGCATTCGGATAAAGTACAGCCCCATTGTGGAAATTGCCTCCAGCCTCCATTGCCTGGGGCGCCCAGAGAGTTGTCCTCAGTTCGAGGATGCTTTCCGAAAAGTACTTCGGGATATGACTCCTGAAACTCGCAGCGATTTTGATTACCTGTGCGAAGTCACTCTGAGTTGGACCCTTGCTATCGACTTGTTCTGCTACCTGGAGCAACATGATATTGAGAGCGCGAAGGCCTTCTGGCGGAATTCCCTAAAATGAACGACGTCGAGTTCGTGTACGGCATGCTCTCTGGGCTCGCCTCAAACGCACCATCGGCCGACTGCTCAAGCAGCCGCAAACCATTTCCTCCTGGTCGAATAGCACGATAGATAACTTCATAGAATCGATCTTGCTCGGCGCATTGTTGCAGAATCTACCCAAATCCATGAGCGGATGGCACGGTTTTTGAAGTGGTACTGGGATAATGTTTTCGAAGAAATTTGGCGCAACATCGGTGCTGCCGAGATAGGCTGTATGGGCGTCGAGAAAAAGGTGCTGTCCGCCATGAGCGAAAGCAGCTACTTGGAAACCTGCCATCCAGGACTAAAAAGTGGTGCATGGCAGCCTTACTGTTGTAGATGTGCCAGAATGCTCTTGGCAGCTGAGCGATGCAGAAGCTATCGATGTACTTCTCACCGCCTTCAGCGGATCAAGTCTTATTGTGAACAAGTTCGACGGCATTCTCACCCTTTTCAAAAAGAATTGCTGTGGGCGACCTGGGATCCGATGACATAGGCCTAGAGGAACTGGCGGAATTCCTGAAATCTATTTCCAGCTCTCACCAAATTCCAAATCCTCAAGGAGCTGTATAACTCTCCGAAAACCACCAAAGAGCTAGCAGAAGCGCTAGACATGGCCCCCA
>VOFB01002427.1_pt1 | contig 47665 bp, 57 predicted proteins | sample 5384141 | NCBI WGS metagenome assembly VOFB01 (sample SAMN12384721, study PRJNA508395) | human gut metagenome | isolation source: healthy gut A | host: Homo sapiens | reverse complement strand
CCTGCCGGATGCCGCCCTTGAGAGCCGCCACTTAGGGCTGAAAACTGCCGGGGAGATCGCGGACTTACAGCAATCAGCGGATGGCCGATGCGCTGGTGATGGATTGGGGAAAAGCTTTTGCCCCTGACCGAAGGCGCGGCGCCTTTGGTGCACACAGAGCCTGCCCCGAAGCTGCCGCAGGGAGCAGCGGAACAGCGCCCCGCATTTCCATTGCCGTTACCAGGGATGCGGCGTTTCTTCACCGCGCCAGGAAGCACTGGAGCGGGCGGGGGCGGGCTCTGCTGGTTCAGCCCCTGCAGGACTCCACTGCCGGAGCAGATCGGCGGGCTCTACCTGCCCGGCAGCTGCAGGCTGTATGCCGGGCAGTTGAGCGCGAATCTAACCATGCTGGCCTCTGTGCGCCCCGGGCTGTGGGCGATGCCACGGTGGCCAGCGTGCAGGCCAGAGCCTGGAGGATATAACTTTGAGAGGAACGCTGGCCCATGGCAGGCGTTCTGCCGGGGCAGGGCTTCCGAGGTGGGGCGGCTGGTGCGGTTCGGATACGCGGCGTGACCGCCCCGCCGACAGTATGCTGTTCCGCGCCGGCGTTTGCCGTGCTGAAGTTCCACCACTGGGATTCCCGAACCTTGGCACCGAGCTTTGCCGCAAAAATGACGGCAATGGGACTGCGGCTTTGCAAATGAAACATTTCTATGCAGGCTTCCCGCATTTGTATTGAGCAGGCACGGCCCTGCCCCAGCTGGGATTCGTGGATGCCGCCGCACACTATCATCAGAGGAACAGGACCAATGACAGAGCTTGAACTGAAACAGCTTCTCCAGAATCGCCCCGGACGAGACGCACGCACCGCCGCCCATGCCCTGGGCCAGCACAGCCAAGCCGCTGGGCAGGCTGGGCAGGCTGGAAGTGCTGGAGGATGCCGCCGCCCTTACCGGTACGGCGGAGCTTGCGTTTTCCACCGGGTGGTGCTGGTGCTCTGCGCCGACAACGGCGTGGTGGCGCAGGGCGTGAGACCGGGCGGACAAGCGTGACCCGTGCCGTGGCCGAAAAGCCTTGCCATGCGGCGCACCAGCGTCTGCCAGATGGCCCAAACGGCCCGCTGCAGTAATTCCCCGTGGATATGGGGCGCTGTGCGCGGTGCGGTTCGTCTCCGCCGCAGAAAAGGCCGTGTTTGCCAGCCACTGCTCCACCGAACCGGCAGCAAGGCTGGTGCTGGAAGCGCTAAGGGCAAAAGTGCCCCTGCTCACCGCCGGGCTCCATCTTGGCGAGGGCACCAGGAGCGGTGGCAAGCATCCCGCTTGTGGGATATGGCACTGGCCGTTTACCGCGATTGCTATTCGCTTCACGGAGGGCGGCATTACGCCGTACACCCCCAATGCTGACGCTGGTATTGGGGAACTGCGCTGTTGGAGGATCGGGCAACCTGACCGCCAGCGAGCTCTACATTGCCGGGATGGAGAAAATGCCGCTTCGGCCATTTTGAAGGACTGAATTGGCCGGACAATGCGCGCACCTCATCGTGGTCTCCAACGAGGTGTTCAGCGGCGGTGCCGACTATGCAGGCGACACCGGGCGCTACCTGAAAGCGCTGGCGCAGGTGAACAATGCCCTTGCCGCCCGGGCTGACCATGTGGTGCGGGTGGTGTGCGGCATCGGTCTATTATAAAGGAGTGGAAAAATGATTGGATTGCAGACCATTGCAGTGGCCTTTGCCATGTTTTCGGCCCTGCCGGTGCCGCAGTTCGCGTGGAACCAGAAAAACATGCGGTATGCCATGTGTGCCTTCCCGCTCATCGGGGTGGTCATGGCGGCTGTGGTGCCTGTGCGGCGCTCTGCCCCCGCCGATGCCCGCAAAAGGGCGGGGTTCTGCCTGATCGGTCTGGGGTCACGGGCGGCATCCACCTGGATGGCTATGCCCGATACCTGCGATGCCCTTTCCAGCTATGGCGACCGGAAAAAAGAAGCTGGAGATCCTCAAAGACCCCACTGCGGTGCCTTTGCGGTGATCCGGCTGTGCAGTTATTTTTCGGCCTACCTCGCCCTTTGCGCCTGCGTGGACTTCCCACGCCCCGGTGGGCCTGTGCTGGACACTGGCCCTTGTGCTGGAACGGGCCATCTCGGCCTGGCCGTTGCATCGTTCCCGATGGCAAAGAACACCGGCCTTGCCCACACCTTTGCCACGGCGGCGGATCGAACTACTGTCCGCCGGGTGCTGATGGTGCTGGCCGCTCTGCTCAGCGCCGCCCCCTGCTGGCACTGGGCGGCTGGGCGCTGGTGCTGGCGGCGTTGCTGGTGTTTGCACGCTATCATGTTGTTTCAGGTAAGCAGTTTGGCGGCATCACCGGCGATCGGCTGGATGGTTTTTGCAGAAAGCCGAGCTGTGGATGCTGGCGGCGCTGTTATTTGCCAGTGGGGAGGACTGTTATGATCTTTATCACCGGGCCGCTGTGCAGCGGCAAGCGCACTTTTGCGGCGGCTGGCCTGCCTGCTGGCGGCTCGGGCCGGGTGCGTGGTGCATGTTCTGCGGCATCCCCACAGTATTGAAAGGAGAACTGCCCCCATGCTGATCATCTTCTGCGCCACGGCCTGACGGCCTACAACGCCAGCGCTATCAGGGCCAGCAGGATAATCTGGCCTGGGTGAACGCCAACTGCGAAAGCCCCTGCCCCGACGGCGAGACCAAGGCTGTTTTTTCGGGCAGGTGTGCAGGGCCTTTGCCGCACTAGTGGACAGGGCCCTTGCCGATGGGGAAGAGACACTGGTCATTCTGGCCCACGGCGGCACCCAGATGGCTGCCATGGAACGCTACGCCCTGCCCCATGCGGATTATTACCACTGGTGCGCCCCCAACGCGGGCGGCTACGTTCTGGATGCAGGAGATTGGGCGGAGCAGCGGGTGCTGCACCTGCTGAAAACGGTGCAGTACACAAAGGAGGATGCCCGATGATCGGCGAAGCAGTTCTGGGCGGCTTTGTGCTGGACGCCCTTTGGAGACCCGGCCTGGCTGCCCCACCCGGTGGTACTGATGGGCAAAGCCATCTCGGCGCTGGAAAATTCCTGCGGGCCCGCCTGCCCAAAACGCCTCAGGGGGGAACTGAGCTGCTGGGCGGTGCCATGGTGGTTTTCTGCCTGCCGGTGGGCACCTTTCTGCTCACCGGCCTCGTCTGCCTGGGGGCGGCCCGGCTCAGCCCATGGCTGGGGCTGGCCGTCCAGATGTTCTGGTGCGGACAGGCGCTGGCGCGAAAGTCTGGCGCAGGAAAGCACCAACAAAAGCTTACCGCGCGCTCATCAAGCCCGACCTGCCCGCCGCCCGCGGGCGGTCCAGCCGCATCGTGGGGCGGGACACCCAGGGGATTCGACGCTGGAGGGCGTGACCAGAGCTGCTGTGGAGATCGGTGGCCGAAAACGCCAGCCCGCTGGGCCTGCCCAAAGGGGTGGCCGATGCCATCACGGCGGCCCTGCCGCAGGCGGACCGCTACCCGGACCCGCTCTGCCGCACCCTGCGCGCGGCACTGAGCGAGGCGGAGGGCCTGCCCGCCGATCAGATCCTCTGCGGCAACGGCGCGGCGGACCTCATCTTCCGGCTGGCGCTGGCCGTAAAACCCCGCCGGGCGCTGGTGACGGCCCCCTACCTTTGCGGGTACGCCACGGCACTCGAAACCGTGGGCTGCACGGTGGAGCGCTTTACGCTGAACGAACCAATGATTTCGCGGTGACAGAGGAGTTTCTGGACGCCATCGTCCCGGGGGTGGAGATCGTCTTCCTCTGCCAGCCCAACAACCCACCGGCCAGCTGGCCAGCCCGGCCCGCTTGTCCGCCGGGCAGCGGCGCGGTGCGCGGCGCGGGGCTGTTTGGCTGGTGGACGAGTGCTTTCTGGATTTCCTGCCGGATGGCGACCGCTGGACGGCAAAACCCCTGCTGCACGAGGAGCAGAACCTCATCATTTTCAAGGCCTTTACCAAGCTCTACGGCATGGCAGGCGTCCGGCTGGGCCTTACTGCCTCTGTGCGGACGCAGGACTGCTGGAACAGATGCGGCCTGCGGCCAGCCTGGGGCGTGTCCAGTCTGGCGCAGGCGGCGGGCCTTGCCGCGCTGGAGGAGACGGCGTATGTGGAAAAGGCCGGGCCCTCATTGCCGAACAGCGGCCCCCGCCTGACGGCCGGGCTGCCCGGGCGCTGGGCCTGCGGGTGATCGAGGGCAGGGCCAATTATATCTGTTCCGCACGGAGACGGAGACGCTGGGAGAAGCCCTGCGGCAAAGGGGATTGCTCATCGCGCCTGTGCGAACTACCGGGGGCTGGACGACCGGCTGGTACCGCACCGCCGTGCGCACCGGGCCGGAAAATGAACAGCTTTTGAAACTTCTTGCGGAGGTGCTGGAATGAGCAAGGCAAAGTGCATCATGGTGCAGGGAACCATGAGCAATGCAGGCAAAGCCTGCTGGTGGCCGGGCTCTGCCGCATTTTTGCGCAGGACGGTTACCGCGTGGCTCCCGTTCAAGAGCCAGAACATGGCGCTGAACAGCTTTGTCACCCGGGATGGGCTGGAAATGGGCCGGGCACAGGTGGTGCAGGCGCAGGCCGCGGCATCGAGCCGGATGTGCGGATGAACCCTATCCTGCTCAAGCCCAGCAGTGACGTGGGCAGTCAGGTCATCGTCAACGGCGAGGTGCGGGCCAGATGCCGCCGCCGCCTACTTCAAAATGAAAGAGCGCTCATCCCGGAGATCCTCTCGGCCTACAACAGTCTGGCCGAAACCGTGGACATCATCGTCATTGAGGGGGCCGGAAGCCCGGCGGAGATCAACCTGAAGGCAGACGATATCGTCAACATGGGCCTTGCCCGGCTGGTGGATGCCCCGTTCTGCTGGCGGGAGACATCGACCGGGGCGGTGTGTTTGCCCAGCTGTACGGCACGGTGGCGCTGCTGGAGCCGGAGGAGCGCGCCCGCATCAAAGGGGCTGCTCATCAATAAATTCCGCGGCGATGTGGAGATCCTGCGCCCCGGCCTTGCTATGCTGGAAGAAAACGCAACTGCCGGTGCTGGGGGTCGTGCCCTACCTGAAGGTGGACATTGAGGACGAGGATTCCCTTTCCACCCGGGTGGATGCGGGCAAAACAGGCCACCCGCTGGATGCGGCCATCCTCCGCCTGCCGCACATCTCCAACTTTTACCGATTTCATGCCGCTGGAGCAGCATCCGCTGCTGGGCGTGCGGTATGTGCAGAATACCCGCCAGCTGGGCACACCGGATCTCATCATCCTGCCCGGCACCAAGAACACAGTGGATGACCTGCTCTGGTTGCGGCAGTCGGGCTGGAAGCAGCCCTGTTGAAGCTGGCGGCCAGCGGCACGCCGGTGCTGGGGGTCTGCGGCGGGTATCAGATGCTGGGCGAGACGCTGGCCGACCCTGAGGGCACGGAGAGTGGTACGGCGCAGACCGTGCAGGGGCTCTGCTGCCCGCACGGTCTTTACCGGCCAGAAGCGCCGCACCCAGGACACTGCCGCCGCCGCCGCCCTTTGCCGGGCGCGGCCCTGACCGGATATCAGATCCACACTGGCCGCACCGAGGTGCAGGGTGTGCCCTTCTGCACACTGGCAGACGGCACACCCGAGGGCTGCGATGCAGAGCACAATGTTCAATTCGGCACCTACCTGCAGCCTGTTTGATACCGGTGAACTTACCGAGAAGCTGGTGGCCCTGCTCTGCCGGCGCAAGGGCATTGCGCCGGACAGCGCGGCCCTCATCCCGATGGAGCAGTACCGCCAGCAGCAGTTTGACCTGACTGGCCGGATGAAAGCAAGCGGCGCACTGATCTGATGCCGTTTACGCGGCCATGGGGTTGAGAACCCGCGGAGAATGCACAATGATCCCATTAACATCATCTGCCCGCCCGGCTGGGCGGCAGTGCCCTCTGCCTGTGGCGGCGGACCCAAGGGTGGCGGATCGCAGCCGAGACCGGAACCACCAGACGTGGCCTCCATGCACCGCGCGGCGCAGGAGCACCCAGGGCCATTCTTGCAGTGGGCAATGCCTGCCCCACCGCCCTGCCCAGCCCGTGTGGAGACCAGGCCGGGCTGCGGCCTGCTCTGGTCGTTGCCGTGCCGGTGGGATTTGTGAATGTGGTGGAAAGCAAAGGGAAGCGCTGTTTGCCGCCTGTGCAGCCCGGCGTGCCCGCCATCGGGCAGCCGTCGGCTCCAGCGGATCGCCCCATCTTCCTGCTCATCGGGTTCAGCCAGGGTATTGCCGTGGGTGCCGGTGTCGTGGTGTCCCAGTTTCTGGGAGCCAAGGACAGGGAGGGCGCGCACACTGCAGTTCACACCTCCCTGGCCCTTTCGGCCATTTCTGGGTGATACTGACCGTGTGCGGCATTGCCGTCAGCCGTGCCCGCTGCTCACCGAACACCCCCCGCAGAGGTGCTGGAGGGAGATGCGGTGCTCTATATGCGGCTCTATTTTGGCGGTGTGCTGTTCAGCGTGGTGTATAACATGGCGGCCGGTATCCTGAACGCCGCCGGCAACTCCAAGCGGAGCCTGCTTTACCTGGGCGTTGCCTCCATCACCAACATCGTCCTCGACCTTGTTCTGATCGCCGGATGCAAGATGGGCGTGGCCGGTGCGGCTATTGCCACCGATATCAGCCAGCTGGTGTCCTGTGTGCTCTCCTGCGCTTTCTGATGCGGGTGGAGGACGATTACCGCGTGACGGCAAAGGAAGTGCGCGTGCACAAAAAGATGGCGGTCCGCATCATCAAGGTGGGCCTGCCCACCGGTATCCAGAATATGGTCATCTCCCTTCCAATGTGCTGGTGCAGGTCAGTGTCAACGGCTATGGTGCCGCTGCCATGGGCTTTGCCGCCCATATGAAGGTGGATGGCTTCAACATTCCTGCCTGTGCTGGAAATGAAGATGGCGGCCACCACCTTTGGGGCCAGAACTTTGGTGCGGGCAAGATCGACCGTGTCAAAAAGGGCACCTTTGTCACCCTGGGCATGTGCATCGTTTATTATTCATCCTGACCGGCATCCTGTTGCTCGTCTTCAGGGATTCCATCATGCACCTGTTCACCGGCGATGAAACGGTCATTGCCTACGGAAAGATCTGCATGCTCTATTTCTGCCCTTTCTACTGGATGCTGGGCATCCTGCAGGCCTGCCGGTACGGTGCGCGGCACCGGCAAGAGCGTGCCGCCCATGGTGATTGCTGCTGATCTCCCTGTGCCTGTTCCGCATCGTCTGGATCCAGTTTGCCCTGCCCCTGTTTGCAGGCATTGGTGTGCTGCTGGTCTACCCGGTGTCCTGGGCTGTGGGTGCAGTGTTGATGGTGCTCTACGCCTGGAAGGGCAAATGGATGCAGCTGCCGGAAGCAATTTCGTAAATCAAGTTCCGATTCCCCGGTAAAAGTGTGTTTATACAAATAACTTGCTGAATGCGTAAAAATATTCAGGGGGGTAAAAATCTGCGAAAATCAGTTGATTTCTGCCGAAAAATGCCGTATACTGAATTATGGTTTCAAATCGAACGACGGACTTCGACAAAAGGGGCTGATAAGATGGAGTGCACACAGGCGAAGGCTTTTTTGAACAGTATATTCGGGATCTGCGCGTTGTGCGCTCGATCTCCCAGCCTTTCCGGAGGGCAAAGCTCCCGCTGCTGTGCTGGAAGAGATCCAGACCAACGCGCGCTGAGATGCAGCACCTGATGCGGCAGGAGTAAGGCACTGCTGGCGCAGTTTGTCTACGACCGTGACCCTGCCTCCCTGACCGAAGAGGATATCCAGGGACTGAGGTGCTTGCGGGCAGGTTTGTTCAACTACGCGAACAGCGAGGATATGGGCGTGGCGTTCAAGGTGCATCAGCTGCTGCTGGCAGCGCCCGCAGCCGGGAAGACGTGCCCATGGTGCTGGAATCGGCGGGTACATCCACCGGGAGCAGGCGAAGAACCAGACGGACGACGAGCGGCTGCAGAACTGGCGGCTGGGCTATTTTTTACGCGATGGCCGTTACCACGCCGGGCGCTCCCGGTCCGCGAGGTGGTGGACGTGCTGTTGGAGGCCATTGAAAAGGCGGACCCGAACTACTCGCCTACGGGCATCAACAACAATCTGACCAGCCTCTCCTCCCTGTTTTATTATGAGGCCGCTTCCGCCGGAGGAAAAGCCCCAGTACGCCTGCCGACTGGAAAAATGTTCAGCAAGAGCGTGAGCTACCTAGGCCGTCTTCGTCGTCCGTCAGGCCGGGGACGAGGACATGGCGTATCCAGAGCGGTACACCGAGGTCGGAGATGTGGCGCGCCATCGCAAGGATGTTCGCGTTGTCCTTTCCGGTGAGCCTGCGGTGCTTCTCCGGGTCGATCTCCTTCAAATCGAGGATGACGAGGCTGGTGGACTTCATCAGCCGGTCAAAATCGGCCAGATAAGCCGCATCGTCGGGGCGGAAGGGCTGACCGGCGGTGTCCAGAGCCGTGTGCACGCCCTTGGAGCGGGCCAGCTCGAAGAATGCCGTCAGGAACTCCATCTGGCGCAGCGGCTCGCCGCCGCTGACCGTGATGCCGCCCTTTTTGCCCCAGTAGTTGCGGTAGCGCCACACCCGCTGAAAGAGCTTGTCCACCGTCCATTCCTCGCCGCCTTCGGCCCATGTTTCCGGGTTGTGGCAGTATTTGCACCGCAGGGCGCACCCCTGCAAGAAAGACGACGAAGCGGACGCCGGGGCCGTCCACAGAGCCGAAAGTCTCCAGCGAGTGGACGTATCCGATGGGGTTACAGAGCTGCATGGCAGGTACGGGAGATGACATCCATCTGCTGCTCGCGGGTCAGGTCGATGAACTTGACGGCGTAGCCGGAGACACGGATGGTGAAGTTTGCGTACTCCTCCTTCTCGGGGTGCTCCATAGCGTCGATGAGCTTCTCCTTGCCGAAGACATTGACGTTCAGGTGGTGTGCGCCCTGGTCGAAGTAGCCGTCCATGACCTGCACCAGATTCTCAACGCGCTCGCCCTCGCTGTGGCCCAGAGCGTCGGGGTTGATGGTCTGGGTGTTGGAGATGCCGTCCAGAGCCCAGTGGTAGGGCAGCTTGGCCACGGAGTTCAGAGAGGCCAGTAGGCCGTTCTGCTCTGCACCGTAGCTGGGGTTGGCACCGGGTGCGAACGGGGTGAATGCGGCACGGCCATCGGGCAGAGCGCCGGTGTACTTGCCGTAGACCACGTTGGAGGTGATGGTCAGGATGGAGGTGGTAGCCTCGGAGTTGCGGTAGGTGTGGCGCTTCTTGATCATCTCAAGGAAGGTGCGCAGCAGCCAGACGCCGATCTCGTCGGCACGGTCATCGTCGTTGCCGTACTTCGGGAAGTCGCCCTCGATCTCGAAGCCGGTGGCAAGACCCATCTCGTCGCGCACGACCTTGACCTTGGCGTACTTGATGGCGCTCAGGGAGTCGATGACGTGGGAGAAGCCGGCGATGCCGGTGGCGAAGGTGCGGCGGACATCGGTGTCGATGAGGGCCATCTCAGCCTCTTCGTAGTAGTACTTGTCGTGCATATACTGGATGAGGTTCAGCACGTTGACGTACAGGCCGGCCAGCCAGTCCAGCATCTGGACGTACTTGGGCAGCACTCGTCGTAGTTCAGGTACTCGCCGGTGATGGGGGCGTAGTTGGGGCCGCACTGCTCGTGGCTCTTCTCGTCCACACCGCCGTTGATGGCGTAGAGCAGGCACTTTGCCAGGTTGGCACGTGCGCCGAAGAACTGCATCTCCTTGCCGGTCTGGGTAGCAGACACGCAGCAGCAGATGGAGTAATCGTCGCCCCAGACGGGCTTCATGACGTCGTCGTTCTCATACTGGACGGAGCTGGTGTTGATGGACACCTTGGCGGCGTACTTCTTGAAGTTCTCAGGCAGAGCAGAGGAGTACAGAACGGTCAGGTTCGGCTCCGGTGCAGGGCCCATGTTCTCGAGGGTGTGCAGGAAGCGATAGCAGTTCTTGGTGACCATGCTGCGGCCGTCCATGCCGATGCCGCCCACTTCCAGCGTTGCCCAGACGGGGTCGCCGGAGAACAGCTGGTTGTAGCTGGGGATGCGGGCGAACTTGACCATGCGGAACTTCATGACCATGTGGTCGATGAGCTCCTGAGCCTCGCTCTCGGTCAGGATGCCCTTGTCCAGATCGCGCTGGATATAAATATCGAGGAAGGTGGAGATGCGGCCCACGCTCATAGCGGCGCCGTTCTGGGTCTTGATGGCGGCCAGATAGCCGAAGTACAGCCACTGGCAGGCTTCCTTGGCGGTCTTAGCGGGCTGAGAGATGTCGAAGCCGTAAGCCTCGGCCATCTTCTTCATGCCCTTCAGGGCGCTGATCTGGCGTGCGATCTCCTCGCGCAGGCGGATGACGTCATCGGTCATGGTGCCGTCGCCGCAGTTGGCGAAGTCTTCCTGCTTGAACTTGATGAGGGCGTCGATGCCGTACAGTGCCACACGGCGGTAGTCGCCGACGATACGGCCACGGCCATAGGTGTCGGGCAGGCCGGTGATGATGTGAGTGTGGCGGGCGGTCTTCATCTCGGGGGTATAGGCATCGAACACAGCCTGATTGTGGGTGCGGGTGTAGTCGGTGAAGATCTTGTGCAGCTCTTCAGAGGGCTGGTAGCCGTAGGTAGTGCAGGCCTGCTCCGCCATCTTGATGCCGCCGTAGGGCATGAATGCACGCTTCAGGGGCTTGTCGGTCTGCAGGCCGACGATCTGCTCAAACTCTTTCAGGCTCTCGTCGATGTAGCCGGGGCCGTATGCGGTCAGACCGCTGACGACCTCGGTCTCCATATCCAGCACGCCGCCCTTGGCACGCTCGGCCTTCTGCAGCTTCTGCAGTGCGCCCCAGAGCTTATCGGTGGCCTCGGTGGGGCCAGCCAGGAAAGACTCGTCGCCGTCATACGGGGTGTAGTTCTTCTGGATAAAATCGCGGACGTTGACTTCCTCTTTCCAGATGCGGCCCTCAAAGCCTTCCCACTGTTCAAAATCGATCATTGGAACCTCCTTGCTCCGTTCCTGACGCTCTAACCGATCTGCTTTGCAATAATTAGTTAGAGCAGTCTAACTGTTCCGTCTTAAAAAAGCCGCCGATTGCGGTTTCTGAAAGACGGGGTGGTACAGGGCGCAGAGGTATTTGGATGGCAACCCCTGCGCTGTTTATGAGCCGCTGCAGACAGGCAATCGAGTCCGACTGCAACGGCCTGACAATATAATAACAGTGATTCTCAGAAAAAGCAAGAGGGAACCTGTGGATTTTCTACAAGAGATGGCGGTTTTGTTATGAAAAATGCTCATGGAGGCCGCCGGAGAAAAATTTTTTGAAAATTTGAAAAACGGGCTTGACAGTCATGACAAACTATGGTATCCTGTTGTCACGGCGAGGTTAGTTAAATCTAACCAAGGCTCCTCCGATTCACTGCAAAGGGATGCCTGCAACTCTCTTTGAGGCGATTCGGTTCCTCCATTCCATTCTCCTATTTTTGAAGTTGCTTTCATAACCATTGCATACCGTCTGGGCGGCCTTTTTGCCCGCATCCTGCGTTGCTTCTCCTTGCAATCCGTCAGGATTGCTGCGGAAAAGCGCCTTGCCTGCTGACAAAAATACTCGTCCATCCGGCACACTCTGGCTATAAAAACAACTTCGGCGAAAGCGGCTTATGGTTTGCTCCGCTTTCCCTGCGCGCAGCGCGGGGCGCTCTGGTACGGCGCTCTGTGCAAAAAAGTACAAAATGCGGGACACACAGACTTGACCACCTGTGCGCCCCGCTTTTTGTTTTGCAAAGGGAGAGGCAGAATGTCGGCAGAGCTGTCTCTTGACACCCCGGGTGAGTGTACTATAATAAGGTGTGTCGGAAAAACGAGAAAAGTTGTTTTTCTTCGGAACGATAAAATGGGAGGAAATGAATGAAAAAAAAATTAGCGAGGGCCATCGTGAAGATGCGCAGGCTCATCCTCATCGCGGCGGTCCTGCTGCTCATCCCGGCGGCAGTGGGAGCCATCGCCACGCCCATCAACTACGACATCCTTTCTTACCTGCCCCAGGAGCTGGACTCCCGCGTGGGCCAGCTGCTGCTGGAAACGGATTACCATCTGGCCTCCACCAACATGATAACCGTGGAGGGGATGCCCACCAACGAGCTGCTGGCCATGAAGGCCGAGATCGACGAGGTGCCGGACGTGCTGAACACCTTCTGGCTCAGCGACGTGCTGGACCCGGCAGTGCCGACGGAGATGCTTCCGGCGGATGTCCAGCAGTTTATGTTCGGCAAGAACGACTCCACCATCCTCATCGTCCAGCTGGGCGGCTCCAGCGTCAGCGAGGAGACGATGCAGGCCGTGGCCCAGATCAAGAAGATCCTCCGGAAGAATTGCTTCTTCGGCGGCATCAGCGTCATCCTGAGCGACACCAAAGAGCTGGTCATGGGTGAGATGCCCTGGTATGTGCTCTGCGCCGTGGGCGGCTGTCTGCTGGTGCTGTTCCTCTCGCTGGAAAGCTGGCTCACGCCGTTTTTGTTCATGCTGGGGCTGCTCTTCCCGCTGGTCTATAACTTTGGCACGAATATTTTCCTCGGTCAGGTCTGCTTTATCACTGTGTCGCTGGCGGCGGTCTTGCAGCTGGGCGTGACGATGGATTTCTCCATCTTCCTGCTCCACCGCTACGACGAGGAAAAGAAGCTCTGTGCCTCCAACGAAGAGGCCATGGAGAACGCCATCTGTAAGACCATGAGCTCCATCACGGCGTCCAGTCTGACGACCATCGCGGGCTTTCTGGCCCTCTGCGCCATGCAGCTGACGCTGGGCGCGGACATCGGCATCGTCATGGCAAAGGGCGTGGCGCTGGGCGTCATCTGTACCATCGTCATCCTGCCCTCGCTCATTCTCTTCTTCGATCAGTGGGTGGAAAAATACCGCCACCGCACCTTTATTCCCAAGCTCACCCGCCTGAGCCATTTTGTTTCCAAGCACCCGATGCCCGTCGTGGTGGTGTTCGTCCTGCTGATGATCCCCTTCGGGCTGGCCCAGAGCAAGACCGATATTTACTACAACATTTTTGCCGCTCTTCCGCAGGATATGCCCGGCATCGTGGGTACGAACAAGCTGGGCGAAGACTTCGGCATGATGACCAACCACTTCATCCTCGTGCGGGAGGAGCTGACTGCCTCTCAGGTGTCCACCCTCTGCGATGAGATAAAGGAGGTGGACGGCATCACCCAGGTGGTGAGCCTCGACTCCATCACCGGCCCGGGCTTTGAGACGGAACTTCTGCCCGACGAGCTGATGAACATCGTCCAGAACGGCGGTTACAAGCTCATCCTCGCCAATGGCCGTTATAAGTCGGGCAGCGACGCGCTGAACGCGCAGGTGGACGAGCTGGTCCGCCTCGTCAAGGAAGCAGACCCCGAGGGACTCGTCACCGGCGAGGGTGCCATGATGAAAGACCTCGTGGAGATCGCAGACGAGGATTTCAAAAATGTCAACATCTGGTCCATCGCGGCGGTGCTGGTCATCATCGCGCTGTCCTTCCGCAGCCTGTCGGTGCCGGTGCTGCTGGTGGCCAGCATCGAAGCGGCCATCGCCATCAACATGGGCATCCCCTACTTTATCGACGACTCGCTGCCCTTCATCGCCAGCATCGTCATCGGCACCATCCAGCTGGGCGCGACGGTGGACTACTCCATCCTCATGACCACCCGCTACCGCGAAGAGCGGCTGGCCCTCCGCTCGCCCAAGGCGGCGGCACAGCAGGCCCTCGAGCACTGCAGCCAGAGCATCCTGACAAGCGGCCTGACCTTCTTCGCGGCCACCTTCGGCGTCGCGGCCATCAGCAAGGTGGAACTGCTGGAAAGTATCTGCCTGCTCATCTCCCGGGGCGCGCTCATCAGCACGGTGGTCATCCTTGTGGTGCTGCCTGCCGCCCTGATGCTGCTGGACGGCCTCATCCGCCGCACCACCTACCACTGGCTCAACGCCCCCAACGCTGCAAAGGAGTGAATGCTATGAGAAAAACTCAGAATTTTCTGCGCCGCGCTGGCTCTGCGGCGCTTGCCCTGACCCCTGACGGTCAGCCTCTGTCAGCCCGCCTTTGCGGCGACCAAGGCCCCCTTCTCGAAGGATGAGACGGTGTATGCCGTCATGGCAGCGGACGGCTCTGTCACCAAGACCACCGTCAGCGAGCATCTTTACAATGCCGACGGCCTCGCCGGTGTGGAGGACAGGTCCACCCTGAAAAATATCGTGAACACCGAGAGTTTCGCCGAGTACACCCGGAACGGTGATACGCTGGTCTGGAACACCGACGACACCGATGTCTACTACAAGGGCGAGACGGACCGTCAGCTGCCCATCTCTGCCAAAGTGACCTACACGCTGGACGGCAGGACCGCCCCGCTCAGCGAGCTTCTGGGCCGGAGCGGCCACCTCGTGCTCACCATCGACCTGACCAACCATGAGACCGGCAAAGTGACCGTGAACGGCAAAGAGCGCACCATCGTTACCCCGCTGGTCACGGCGGTGGGCGTCGTGCTGGGCGAGGATGCCGGCAACGTCAACGCCGTGAACGGCCTGCTGGAAAGTGCGGCCAAGAGCAGCGTGGCGGCCTTCGTCACCCTGCCGGGCGTGAAGGATTCCCTCGACGGCCTGCTTCCCGAGCAGGTGAACGGCGTGGCCGAGTACTTACAGGACAGCGTGACCGTGGAGGCCGACGTGGAGTCGCTGACGGCACCTCAGATCCTGCTGGCCTGTGCGGCGAGCGCCGAGGCACTGGGGCAGGGGGATGAGGTCTTCGACCTCGACAGCCTCAACGATTTGACCGACGGCATCGCGGCGCTGAATGATGCCATGAACCAGCTGCTGGACGGTGCATCACAGCTGAAAGCAGGCGCGGCACAGCTTGCCGCCGGTTCGCTGGCTCTGCTGGATGGGGCCAACCAGCTGGACAGCGGCCTCGGACAGTGACGGAAGGGCTGGACACCCTGACATCCAACAACGCCGCCCTGACTTCCGGCGCACAGCAGGTGGCCGACGGCGTGCTGGACTCCGCCAGCCAGACCCTCATGGAGAACGGCCTCATCGACACCCCTATGACGTGGGATACCTATGAGGCCGTCATTGACGACATCCTCTCGCTGGGCGACAAGACGCTGGCGGCGGGCCGCAGAAAGATGGTGCGCACCATCTGGGAGCAGGCCCCACAGTTCAAGGCCAGCCAGCTGGACATCGCGCTCTACCTCGCGGCCACCCGGACCGACCACGACCTTGAGGCCGCTCTGCGCCTGATGCAGAGCTTCTCGCCCGATTTCATCATGGGCTGGCTGAAAAAGCTCACCGACAGCGGCGCCCAGCAGAAGATCCACGACGAGCTGGTCTATCAGACCGCCAACAGCGAGGATATGGCCAGCGTCCGCGCCCTGAAAGAAAATCTGGGCCAGATCCGGTTCTTCGTGTCCAGCGTCGGCCGGTACGCCGCCGGCGTGGCCGCGGCCGCTGACGGCGCACACGCCGCCAAGGCCGGAAGCGCTCGGCTGGCCGGCGGCGCATCCGCCCTGTATGACGGTGTGCTCCAGCTCCAGAACGGCACCGACCAGCTCAGCGGCGGCCTCGTGCAGTTCAATGAGGAGGGCATTTCTCAGCTCACCGGTGCGCTGGATGCCGACCAGCTCCACGCCCTGCAGACCGTGGTGGAAGAGATGACCGGCCGTCTCGCCGACTACACCAGCTTTGCCGGTGTACCCGAGGGTGCGTCCAGCCGGGTGAAGTTCCTCTACAAGACCGCCGAGACGCCCGCCGAAACGGCTCCGGTGGAGACGGCGGCAGACACTGCTTCGGAGGCAATTTCTTCCTCCGCCTGTGGCACCGCCTACTGGCCCTGTTCGGGCTCTGAACTGACAAGATCATACCCCTGCCCCCGGCCCGGAGCCCAGAATGCTCCCGGCCGGGGGCGTTGTTTGTGCAGCATACTCAAAACAGCGGTTGATTATTTGTGGCAGTTTACAAAAATTGAACGTCCTCTTGACAAATCTATAGGGGGGGTAAAATAAAATCAAACCAGCCCTTAGCCATAGCAGGGCATGGCGAACAAAGGCTTATTATATGGAGGAACCAGACAAATGAAGATGTTGAAAAAACTGCTGGCCATTGTGTTGACCGGCGCAATGGCCCTGACCCTTCTCACGGCCTGCGGCGGCAACGCTGTGAATGACAAGAACATTGCGGATGCTCTGAATGACATCGTCAAGAGTTCAGTTGCAGCCGGACTGACCAAGGATTACACCTTTAAGCCCCGGACGGATGAACAAGCGATGGCAAAAGCTATCGCTGCGTTGTCCGAGGCGGAGTGGAACACAAAGGGGGATGGGAACAATAAATTTTCTGGGCCAGTCATGAAGATTCTTGGGCTCAATGAGGGCGGCAAAAATGAAACAAGCCGCTTTGTTTGGTGCGGAGCAGTTATTGCCGATGAGATCGGAACAACCGGACAGGCTCATAATGTGATGAATAATATCCTGAGCCAAAACGCTGCGAATGCAGGTAAGCTGACAGGCAAAGAACCCGGAAACATCCGCTACATAGGCACTGCACTTGGTACTCTGACCATTCACGGAAAGCAGACAACGGTGCGCTTCATCGTAGTCACCGCAGATGCTGAGGACCCGCAGCGACCCCGGAAAAGCATGATTTTTTCCATAAAAATGACATATCGCAGGCCCTGGACGCATATCGCTCCGGGGGCGCTGTTCGCTGTTTTCATCGTCCGGGCGGTTTTGGGTCATGGAGCGGGGAAAATAGCAGCGTTATTCGTCCGCCGCCCGGACGCTCATGAACAGCCGCAGGGTGCCGCGCTTGTAACGGCGGGGCTTCGGCTTCCATGCAGCGCGGCGCTGGGCCAGCACGGCGTCGATCTCTTCGGGGGGCTTTCGCTCCCCCTTGATGCCGATGATGTTCAGCTTGCGGGCGGGGATGTCGATCTCGATGAGGTCGCCCTCTTCCACCAGAGCGATGGGGCCGCCGGTCTGGGCCTCAGGGCTGCAGTGGCCGATGACGGGGCCGGTGGATGCGCCGGAGAAGCGGCCATCCGTGATGAGGGCGATGCTGCGGCCCAGCTCCTTGTCCGAGCTGATGGCCTCACTGGTGTAGAACATCTCCGGCATGCCGCTGCCCTGAGGGCCTTCGTAGCGGATGAAGACGGCGTCGCCCTTTTCCACCTTGTGGTGGAGCACGGCGTCCAGACACTCCTCTTCGCTGTCGAAGGGGCGGGCGCGGAGCACAGCCTGGAACATTTCCTTAGGGCAGGCGGTGTGTTTGATGACCGCGCCCTCCGGAGCCAGATTGCCCTTCAGGATGGCGATGCTGCCGTCGGTGCCGATGGGGTCGGAAGCCGGGCGGATGATGTCGGCGCGGGTCAGCTTGATGCCGCAGCGGGCATTCGCCTCGTCCAGCAGCTGCTGGCAGTGCTCGTAGAAGCCGTTCGCCTTCAGCTCGTCCAGATTCTCGCCCAGCGTCTTGCCGGTGATGGTCATGGCGTCGAGATGGAGCACATCCCGGATCTCCTCCATGATGGCAGGCACGCCGCCGGCATAGTAGAAGAACTCTGCGGGCCAGCGGCCGGCCGGGCGGATGTCCAGCAGGTACTTTGCGCCGCGGTGGAGACGGTCGAAGGTGTCGCCGTCGATGGAGATGCCAAATTCATGGGCGATGGCCGGCAGATGGAGCAGGGCGTTGGTGGAGCCGGAGATGGCCGCGTGGACCATGATAGCGTTCTCGAAGCTGTCCATCGTCACGATGTCGCTGGGGCGCAGGCCCTGTTTTGCGAGGACGACGGCCTGATAGCCGGCCCGGCGGGCGTACTCCACCAGGTCGGGGCTGGTGGCCGGCAGCAGGGCGCTGCCCGGCAGGGCCAGACCCAGAGCCTCAGCCATGATCTGCATGGTGGAGGCGGTGCCGATGAAGCTGCAGGCGCCGCAGCTGGGGCAGGCGTTCTGCTTGGCCCAGTTGAGCTTTGCTTCGTCGATCTCGCCGCGCTCATACTTTGCGCTGTACATACCCAGCTGCTCCAGCGTCAGCAGCCCGGGCCTGCGTGCATGGTGCCGCCGGTGACCACCACCGAGGGGATGTTCACCCGGGCCAGGCCCATGAGGTTCGCGGGCATACCCTTGTCGCAGCTGGAAATATAGACGCCGCCGTCAAAGGGGGTCGCGTTGGCGTGGATCTCGATCATGTTGGCGATCATCTCGCGGCTGGCGAGGCTGAAGTTGATGCCGTCGGTACCCTGACTCTCGCCGTCGCAGATGTCGGTGGCAAAGTACCGGGCGCCGTGGCCGCCGGCCTCGGCTGCGCCCTTGCAGGCGGCGTTGACCAGCTTGTCCAGATGGGCGCTGCCGGGGTGGCTGTCGCCGAAGGTGCTCTCCACCATGATCTGGGGCTTGGAAAGTTCATCCGGCGTCCAGCCGGTACCCAGACGGAGCGGGTCCAGCTCCGGAGCCAGCTTGCGCATTTTTTGACTAGTGAGTTCCATAAAGTCTTCCTTGTTTTATCGGTTGTTCGTTCTCTTTTTAGATGGCGTCACTGACGGGGGAGGCATTCAGCGTGACGGTCTGGCCGTTTTTGGCGGTGTGACGTCCCAGCATGGCCGAAAGCTCGGCGAGCCAGCCCAGCTCGGGCAGGCGGTCCCACTCGAGGATCTCTTGTGTCAGCTGTCCCAGCAGCGGGGTGGTGAAGCTCAGGCTGCGGGGGAAGCTGTAGGCCGCCAGACGGCTGCCCTTCACGGCGAGGATCATGCTGCTTTGGGAAGTTTCCAGCTTTTGGCGCAGACTCTCGCTCTTGCGCAGAAGACGGGCCGCGTCGAGATCATTCTCCGTAAAAACGGCCCAGCCCCGGGGGGCCTTTGCAAAGGAATGAAGCCCTTTTCCCTCATAGTACTCGGCGCACACGGCATCATCCAGCGCGGTCTCAGGCACCAGAACGGTGTGGGCGGCGGTGCCGGGAAGCTCAAGCTCCATCCAGACGCCGTTTTTCAGGCCAATTTTCTGACGGCTGCCGGCCGGCAGGTCGTAACAGAAAGCTGCCTCGCACACCTTGACGCTCCGACCGTCCAGCCGGCCTGTCATCTCCATCGAGCTGGCTACGACGCCGGCCTCGCGGGTAGGAAGCAGACTCATCTGCTCTACCTGCGCGTGGCTCAGGGCGTCCCGTGCTTTGGTCTTTACCGCAACGTCCTGCAGGCAGTGGCCGCAGCCATACCGCATACTGGCGTTGGCGAATGCCAGCTCATAGCGCTTGTCCATCCGACGCACCACCAGTAGGTAGAAAAGCGTCGCCACGTTTACCACCGCTACGGCGTAGCGCAGATCGACTAAGATCAGAAGGATCGCTGCGGCGTAGGCCGCTACGGTCACGGCGTAAGCCGCGATCAGCGCGATCCGGCGGCGGGTGAGGGCCTGAAGCGTTGTTTGTTCTGTCACGGGAAAGACCTCCTTCGGAGTTAAAATTCAGCTTTCATGAAGGCGAGGGCCTCCTGGGCCTGCCGGTCGAAATCCGTTACCGGGGCTTCGAGGCTGACCCGGCCCTGATAGCCGCAGTCCGTCAGCGCCTGGATGAAGTCGGTGTAATCCCACTCTTCGCGGCAGGAGGGGAAGGTGCGCCACCAGCCCCGGCGGTGCAGTTCGCCCTCAAAGATGGTGCGGATGTTGTCCGGGTCACGTACACCGTCGATCTCGGGAATGCTGGGATAGGAGAAATGCACATGGCGCAGATACTCTTTGCCGTATTTCCGCAGTACTTCGGGGTTTTTCTTTCTCGCACACCATGTGGTAGAAGTCGATGAGCACCTTTACGTTGTCGAGGCCGACGGTCATTGCCAGCTGTACGCCCTCGGCAAAGGTGTTGATGATATTGCAGTCAGGCATCCGCACCGGCTCGATGACGATGGTGATGCCGTACTTGGCGGCAGCTTCGCCGGTCTCACGGGTCACCTGCACCACCTGCTGGTAGGCCCTATCCATATCGAAGCCCTCCGGTACCCGCTTGGCACCGGCACTGCCGAACACGATGGACTTCACGCCCAGAGTGGCGGCGCGCTCCAGCGCTTTGGCGTAATAGGCACGGACGGCCTGCTCGTCCACGTCCGGGCCGGTAAGGCGAATCCTGCCGGGGAAGAAGTTGTTGCACGCCTCGCACCGGATGCCGCTGCGCTCCACACGTTTGCAGAGCGCGGCGAAATCGGCGTCGGACAGCTCCATCATTTCGGCCAGAGGCAACTCAATATAATCATACCCGTACTGAGCAATTTTTTCGACAATCTCAACACCGGTCTTATCGGGATTTTGGGCCACTAGACTGCCACAGCATCCAAATCTCATAGTAATATCCTTTCCTTTTTATAGCAGCAAAAGCCCGGAGAGCGTCCGGGCTTTTGCTGTTCAGTTAGAACACTGCGTTTACAATGCACAGCAGGCCAAAGCCAACCCAGGACCAGATGAACTGCATACCCTCGTAGCCGAGGATCTGAACATCCAGCTTATCAAACTTAAAGGTACGGGTGAGAACCCAGAAGAAGCTGTCGTTGTGCAGCGAGAACACCTGAGAGCCGATGCAGGCTGCGTAGGCGCAGTACATCATGTTTGCGCCGGGGATCTGCATCAGGATGGGTGCGCAGATGGTTGCGGTAGTGGTCATGGCAACGGTGCCGCTGCCGAGGACCAGCTTCAGGATAGCGGCCATCAGGAAGGGGAGAAGCAGGATAGGCATATTGGCGCTGGCGAGGCCGTTTGCGATGACGTCGCCGATGCCGCTGGACTTGATGATGTTGCCGAAATGCGCCGCCTGCGCCGGTGATGAGGATGACGGTACCGCAGCTCTTAACACCGCGCTCGAGGCAGTCCAGAACCTCCTGACGTGACTTGTTGCCGGCTAGACCGTAGATGGACACCAGCAGGGAGATGGAAATGGCGATAACGGGCTGCCCAGGAAGCCGATGATCTCAGTGACCGGGATGGGGTCGCCCTTGTACATCATGCTGGTGAAGGTGCTTGCGAGGATGAGGATAACAGGGACAAAGATGGGGGCGAAGGACATGACGACGGAGGGATAGCTCTCGTTGGGGTCCAGTTCAGGCACGGTAGCCTGGGAGGAGATGCGTGCGTATTCCTCGATATTTTCGGGCGCGACATCAACGATCTCACCGTTTTCGTCCACGACCTTGTACCACTTGCGGCCGACGATGCGGCTCATGATGCCGATGAGAAACCATCAGGGGGATGCCCATCGCAATGGCGAACAAGATGTAGGTACCCAGATCAATGGTGTCACCAAACTGTGCAATGACGGCCAGAGGACCGGGCGTGGGAGGTACGGAAGCGTGGGTGATGTTGAGGGCACAGGCCATAGCCAGAGCCAGACCGGTGAGCGACTTTTTCTTGGTCTGAGAAATGGACTTGACCAGCGGAGCCAGCAGGATCAGGGCAGAGTCGGCGAAGATGGGAATGGAGACTAGGAAGCCGGTGATGGCCAGTGCAATCTCCTCATTCTTGCCGTGCAGCGCCTTGATGAAGGTGTGTGCCATGACCTTGGCGGAGTTGGACTCCTCCATGATCTGACCCATCATACAGCCAAAGGCAATCACAAGGCCGATGCCGGCCAGCGTGTTGCCGAAGCCCGAGGTGATGAGGCCGGGGATGCTGGCAAGCTCGACGCCGCCGACAATGCCGACCACGCAGGCCGAGATCACCAGCGACAAGGACGGGTGAAGGCGGGTCTTCATGATCAGGAAGATCAATACGGCCATGCCAACGAACAAGGCTATGAGCAATCGTGTAACATCCATTGTGTTTCCTCCTATTGCTTGAATTTATATTACCTGCCCCTAAGGGCAGGGGCGAACCATTAGAGACAACCGTTTTCTCCAGAGCTTCCCGGGTGGTGTGATAGGCGTTCTCGATGACCCACTCAGGGGTCTTGGCCCAGTATTCGGGGCGGAAGGTCTCCACCGAGACCATGCCGTCGTATCCGCAGCATTTCAGGGTCTGCAAAAAGCTGTCGGTGTCCACGACGCCGGTGCCGGCAAAGCAGCGCTTGTCCTGCCCCATCTCGCTTTCGGGGACGTCGTCGGCGCTCATCAGGTGGACGGCAAAGATCTTTTCGGGCTGCACGTTTTTGATGGCGCTGAAATCGTTGCAGTGACCGTTGAGGTGGATGTTGTAGGAATCGAACACGAAGCCTGCGTTGTCCTCGTCCACGGCCCGCACGATGCGGTCGGCGGCCTCGATGCTGCGCACACAGCTCTTGCGCAGGCCAACCAGCTCGAAGCAGAGCTTCATGCCGTAGGGCCGGGCCAGCGCCGAGAGCTTTTTCAGGATACGGATGCACTCCTGCTCTGCAGCGGCCACATCACCGGTGAACACCCCGCTGGGGTCGAGGGGCGGCACGATGATGACGTAGCCGCTGCCGATGGCGCTGCCCACCTCACAGGCCAGCTTGAAGTCCTGCATGGCGGGGTCATCCCAGTCGGGCGTTTCGTCCGGCAGCATCCCCTGATGCAGGTAGACGGCGTTGATGGCGTGGGGCTTGAGCCGATGCGTTTCGAAAAATTCCGTGAGCTGCTCTACCGTGTGCTTCTTGAGCCAGCCCCGGAGCAGATCAAGTCGTATTTCGATGTAATCGAAGCCGGCTTTCTCGCAGAGGGCGAGATCCTTTTCAGAGTAGAGCAGTCGCGGGCGCAGGCTTCATTATAAGAGGTCTTCATAAGCAGCAGCACTCCTTTTTGCCCATCTCAGCGGATGGGGAATTTGACGACGGGTTGGTCTGGGTGCTGCGGTAGATGGCCTCGAACAGCTCCACGGTCTTGCGGCCGTCGCGGGCGTCCACCAGGGGCTTAGTGTGGGTCTCCACGGCGTGGAGAAAGTCCTTGATCTGCTCCTGATGGTAGTAGTACATGGAGTCCACGCTGTTGAAGAAGTCGCAGTCGCCCTTCTTCCAGTCCTCCAGCTTGTCGGCCTCGCCCTCAACGGTCCACAGGTCGTTGTAGGGCGGCTCGGTGATGGTGGACATACCGGCGATGAACATTGCGCCGCCGTCGGTCTGGACGCCCACGCCTGCACCGTTCTCGCCGAAGACGTGTACCTTGCCGTAGAGGGCGGGGTTCTGGCTGTTGCTGACCACGATGTTGCCCACGGCGCCGCTCTTGAATTTGACGACGGCCACGGCGGTATCTTCCACTTCGATGTAGGGGTGGTTCAGATTCTTCCAGACGCCGTATACTTCATCGACGTCGCCCATGTACCACAGCAGCAGGTCGAGCTGATGGGGTGCCTGGTTGACCAGAACGCCGCCGCCTTCGCCCTTCCAAGTGCCGCGCCATGCGTCGCTGTCGTAGTAGGCCTTATCACGCCAGCCCAGCATGGTGACCATGCCCAGCACCGGCTTGCCGATCTTGCCGGCCTCGATGGCCTCGTTGATGCGCATACAGGGGCGGTAGAAGCGGCGCTGCACCATCGTGCCGATGGTGACGTGGTTCTTGTCGCCAGCCTCGATGATGCGGTCGCAGTCAGCGAGGCTGGAAGCCAGAGGCTTCTCGATGAGGACGTTGCAGCCGTTCTCCGCTGCGGTCACAGCAGGGTCGCAGTGGATGGGGTGCGGGGTGCAGACGCTGACGACGTTCAGATGTTCTTTCTGGATCATCTCCGCAATGTCCGAGTAAGCGTGGACATTGTATCGCTCTGCGAAGGCTTTTGCACGCTCCAGATTGGCGTCACACACGGCAGTGAACTCGCTGTTCTCCAGCTGGGCGTATGCCTTTGCATGGAAATCGCCGACCTTTCCGCAGCCGATGATACCGGTTTTCAACTTCATTGTTTTCTCCTTTTCTTGATGCTCTGAACAGGAAAATTGTCGCACGACTTTTTCTGGCTTCATGATACCACTTCCGGATTTTCACAGCAAGTTGTTTCCGGAAGCTTCTACTTTTCCCACATTACGCGATTTTTTGATTGTGCATTTTGCTCAAAAATGAAGGAAAATTTCGTTGCGTGAACGAATTAAATCGAAAATGTAAACTTTTTTGCAAAATCAGTCAGACAGCTTTTGCCGCAAAACAGCAGCCTGAAAATCAAAAAAAGAGGTGCCGCAGCACCTCTTTGCAGTGTCATTGTTCCTGATTTTCCAGCTCCCGGTTCCGTGCATCGTAGATCTCTTTGATGGCGGCCCGGTTATAGGAAATGTGCATCGTCATGGCGCTGCGCGCCCCCACGGGGTCGTGCTCGGCGATGGATTTTGTGATGGCGCGGTGGGTGATGATGGTCTCCTGCCGCAGGCGGCGGTGGGTCAGGTTCACGAACATCAGCACCGCCGTCTCGATGATGGAGATGATCTGCTCCACCACCTTGTTTTTGCTGCACCGGGCGATGTAGGTGTGGAAATCGATGTCGTCCTGGATGTAATAGAGGTCATGCTCTATCTTATATTCCACAGTGTCGCACAGGTCTTTCAGATGTTCGATCTCTTCGTCGGTGGCGTTGTAGGCTGCCAGCTCGGCGATGCCCGGCTCCAGGATGAGGCGCAGGTCCACCAGATTCATGGCCAGTGTGACCTTATCTTCTACGTTGCGCAGATTCAGAGGGTCGAGGTCGGTGGGGACGAGGTCTTTTACATAGGTGCCGGAGCCGCGCCGCGTCTCGAGGACGTTCCGGGAGACCAGGAGCTTTACGGCTTCCCGCACTGTGCTGCGGCCTACCCCGAACATCTCCGCCAGCTTGAATTCGTTGGGCAGTTTGTCGCCTGCCTTCAGGGGCAGCTTTGTGATGTACTCGTACAGCTGCTCTTCCACTTGCTCGGCCAGGATGCCAGAAAACGATGACATATCTTTTTCCTCTTTTATTTTACACGAACCAGCGACCCGACCACCTCACAATGTGTGCTGTGGGGGAACATATCCACCGGCGTGAAGCCTTCGGCGCGGTAGCCTTTCTGGGTCAGGAGCGTGAGGTCGCGGGCCATGGTCTCGGGGTTGCAGCTGACGTAGACGATGCGTTTGGGGGCCATGCGGGCCACGCTCTCGAGGAAGGCGGGCGTCGAACCCTCCCGGGGCGGGTCCATGAAGACGACGTCGGCCTTCTGGCCCGCGTCGGCGGCTTCCCGGATCCATGCGGTGGCGTCAGCGGCAAAGAATCGGGCATTTTTCACGCCGTTGTGCTTCGCGTTGCCGATGGCGTCCCGGACGGCGTCCCGGTTCACTTCCACGCCCACCACCTGCCGGGCCTTGTCAGAGGCCGTCAGGCCGATGGTGCCGATGCCGCAGTAGGCGTCGAGGACGACTTCTTTGCCGGTGAGGTGGGCGGCATCGACGGCCAGCCCGTAGAGCACGGCGGTCTGGACGGGGTTCACCTGATAGAAGCTGCGGGGGCTGAGGGCGTAGGTCTTGCCGCAGAGGGTGTCGAGGATGAAGCCCTTGCCGTAGAGGACTTTTTCGTCCTCGCCCAGAACGACGCTGGTGCGGCGGGGATTGTAGTTCTGTACGACGGTGGTGACGGGGACGCCCCGCTTTTCGGCCTCGGCCAGCAGGGCTTTCACGAAGTTCTTCGCGCCGGGCAGCACGGGCTGGGCCGTGACCAGCACCACCATCACCTGCCCGGTGGCAACGGCCCGACGGAGCAGACAGTGACGGAGCAGGCCGGTGCCTTTGTCCTCGTGGAAGGGCTGGTAGCGGCAGGCGTTGGCGGCGGCGCGGACGGCCAGCATCACCTTATCCAGCACTTCATCCTGCAAAAGACAGCTCTCCACCGGCAGCACCTTGTGGGTGCGGGCCGCGTAGATGCCGGAGGTGAGTTTTCCACCGGCGGCGGGGGCAAAGGTGGAGATGACTTTATTGCGGTAGTGGTAGGGCGTTTCCATGCCCCGGATAGGGGGGACAGGGCCGTATTTGCCCAGCAGGGCGCGGACGTCGGCCTCTTTCTTTTTTTGAGCTGTGCGGCGTATTCGGTGGCCAGCATCGGGCAGCCGCCGCAGTTTTTGGCGCGAAGTTTGCAATCCATTATCATATCCTCCTGAAACCAGACCGCAGGGTCCATTGATCAAGAAAACCCTTACGGATGGCAGTTTTCGCATTTTCATCCAGTACGAGTTGAGCGGCCTGCCAAGGGCTCCCTGCTATCTGACAGGGAAGCCGGCGAGCGCAGCGAGACTGAGAGGTTTAACCGATGCTGGGTCATACAGGTCATATTCTTCCGCTTCTGCGTGCTTTTCGTTCAGCACGGCGATGGCCTGTTCCAGCTCGCTCTGGGAACAGCCGCTCTCGCTCACCAGCGCCCGCACAGCCTGTGCGAGGTCGCCGCCAAAGACGGTGTCCAGCCGCTGGCGCATGGTGGCGACGCCGTAGGCCCGGCGGGTGACGGTGGGAGCGTAGAGGTTGTGGTTCTGCTCTTTGGTGCAGGTGACCCAGCCCTTCTCTTCCAGCCGGTATAAAAAGTTCAGCACGGTGGCGGCGGCCCAGCCTTTCGCGGCCAGACGCGCACCGATGTCCCGCCGCGACACGGGCGGTTTGCAGTCCCACAGGGCCAGAAGTACCTGTTCCTCCGCCGCCGAAAGGGCTTTCAGCCTGTCCGGAATGCCATACATGGGGGGCCTCTCTCTTTTTGAAGTAAAAAACTTGATTTTACATTTGTCTCAGATGCTGCCATTGTACCAAAAATCAGGAGAAAGGACAAGAGCAGAAAACCCAGCAGTCATGCGGCTCTCCACTAGCTATTTTACAAATGTCTCTGAAAACGTCCTCTGCACAGGACATTTGTGCGCTTCGTGCGCCCGCCTGGCTTTGACGGCTCAACTTTGTGCAAAGATGCTCTTGTTTTGCACCCCTCAAAACCATTATACTACGGACAAATCCAGAGCACAACGCCCGAACGGGCCGTCAGATAGAGGAAAAGGAGAGAACACCTCATGGCACGAGTTTATAATTTCAGCGCAGGTCCCAGCATGTTGCCCGAAAAGGTGCTCAAGCAGGCTCAGGCAGAGCTGCTCGAATACGGCGGCAGCGGCCAGAGCGTGATGGAGATGAGCCACCGCAGCAAGTGGTTCGACGCCATCATCACCGACACCGAAGCCACCCTGCGCCGGGTGATGAACATTCCCGATCATTATAAGGTCGGCTTCTTCCAGGGCGGTGCGACCCAGCAGTTCGCCATGGTGCCGCTGAACTTCATGACCACCGGCAAGGCCGACTACATCGTCACCGGCAACTTCTCCAACCTGGCTGCAAAGGAAGCCGCAAAGTTCGGCGAGGCCAAGATCGTCGCGTCCAGCAAGGATAAGAACTTCACCTACATCCCGGACGTGAACGCCATCGACTACGACAAGGATGCAAGCTACATCCACATCTGCCAGAACAACACCATCTTCGGCACCCAGTATGTCGAGGTGCCTCAGGTGGAGGGTGTGCCGCTGGTGGCGGATATGAGCTCCATGATCCTTTCCAAGCCTGTGGACGTCACCAAGTACGGCTGCATCTATTTTGGGGTCCAGAAGAATGTCGCACCCGCTGGTATGGCCATTGCCATCGTCCGGGACGACCTGCTGGGCCATGCCGCCGACAATGTACCCACCATGATGAACTACACCACCCTGCTGGCCAAGGACAGCATGTACAATACGCCGCCCTGCTGGTGCATCTACATGACCGGTCTGGTGCTCAAGTATCTGGAAAACGACATCGGAGGTCTTGCCAATATGCAGAAGATCAACGAAGCCAAGGCCAAGGTCCTGTACGACTACCTCGATGGTCAGGACTTCTTCAATAATCCCGTGGAGCACCGCTACCGCAGCACCATGAACGTCACCTTCACCAGCCCTGACCCTGACCTCGACAAGAAGTTCTGCGCCGAGGCCGCAGACGCCGGTTTCGTCAACCTGAAGGGCCACCGCCTCGTGGGCGGTATGCGCGCCTCCATCTACAACGCAATGCCAGCCGAGGGCATCGACAAGCTGGTGGACTTCATGGAGAAGTTCCGCAAAGAGAATGCATGAGTTATACCGTCCTTGCCCTCTCAGTCACCTTCGGTGACAGACTCCCCTTTCTGTCGCTTGCGCGACATCTTCCCCGGCCCGGGGAAGTCTTTCCTCAAAGGGAGAGCCTGAACCTGACCGTCAGGCTTTTGCCTCTCCCTTTGGGAGAGGTGGATTTGCGAAGCAAAGACGGAGAGGGCAAGCCCGTTCCAAAAGGAGATCACACCTATGTATACGATAAAAACCCTGAACGCCATCAGCCCGGTAGGTCTGGCAAAGCTGAACAAAAACCTGTTCGACGTCTCGGTGGACGCCGACGCGCCGGACGGCATCCTCGTCCGCAGCGCAGACCTGCTGAACACCACGTTCAAGGACAACCTGCTGGCCATTGCCCGCGCCGGTGCCGGTGTCAACAATATTCCTCTTGACCGGTGCAGTGAGCAGGGCATCGTGGTGTTCAACACGCCCGGTGCCAACGCCAACGCTGTGGCGGAACTGGTCATCGGTATGCTCATCGCGGGCAGCCGCAATGTGGCGGCTGCCGCCCAGTGGACGCAGGGTCTTGCCGGCGACCCTGCCATGGCAAAGAGGGTGGAGAAGGGCAAAAAGCAGTTCGTGGGCAACGAGATCAAGGGCAAGACCCTCGGCGTCATCGGCCTGGGTGCCATCGGCTCCCGCGTCGCCAACTGCGCCATCGAGCTGGGCATGGAGGTCTACGGCTACGACCCCTATATCTCCATTGATGCTGCGTGGAACCTGAGCAGTCAGGTCCGTCACTGCGTCAACCTGAATGATATGCTGCCCCTCTGCGACTACATCACTATCCATGTGCCGTATCTGCCCACCACCAAGGATACCATCAATGCCCAGACGCTGGCCCTCTGCAAGGACGGTGTCAGGCTGCTGAACTACGCCCGCGGTGAGCTGGTGAACACCGACGCCCTGCTGGAAGCCCTTGACACCGGCAAAGTGTCCGGCTACATGACCGACTTCCCCACGGAAGCTCTGCTGGGCCGTCCGGGCGTCATCTGCACGCCTCATCTGGGCGCTTCTACCCCGGAGGCCGAGGACAACTGCGCGGTCATGGCCGCCCAGGAGCTCAGCGACTACCTCAAGAACGGCAACATCACCCACTCGGTGAACATGCCCGAGGTGCATCAGCCCCGCGCCGGCGGCAAGCGCATCTGCATCATCCACAAGAACGAGCCGGGCATGATCAGCCAGATCACCGCCCTGACCACGGAGGCGGGCCTGAACATCGAGAACATGGTGAACAAGAGCAAGAAGAACATGGCCTACACCATGCTGGACGCCACCGGTGCCGTGAATGATGCACTGGCCGTGAAGCTCTCGGCCATCCCCGCCGTCGTCCGGGTGCGTATCCTGTGATGCTGCGATAAAATTTTCTGAGGCCGCTGCCCTGCCGGGGCGGCGGTCTTTTCGCAAGCGGATACGCTTGAATCCCGTCATTGACCACAGCAGGGATTTGCGGTAAAATTATATCAGCCGGAGTGTCAGCCTGTGCGGCCCGCCCGGCTGAAGATGATGAATACAGGAGGTTTGTCCATATGAAGGCCAAAAGATTGCTTTCGCTGCTTCTCACAGCAGCCCTCATGCTGAGCATGATGACCCCGGTGCTGGCCGCCTCGGCAGAGACCGAATTGCCCCGCGCCTCTCAGACCCGGCTGGAAGAGACGAATGAAGTCGTCTCCATCCGTCTGCAGGCTACCGGCAAGCTGGTCTATGGCTCCCCGTTCGAGCTGTCGGTAGTCACCCGCCCGGCGGACGCGCAGTATATCGGCGTGGTGCTGGGCATCAAGGGCGAAGCCAAGGGCTACGTCACCCTCGTGCTCTCCGATAAGCTCCGCACCCTGCTCAAGATGATACCCCTGCCCCGCAAGATGTCCAAGACCCCTGATCAGGTAGAAGAGTTCAATGTCTATGCCTATGTCAAACAGCTCATTGACGGCAACGATGTCAGCGTGCTGCTGGGCGTGGCCGATGAGGTCGTCAAGGTGATGGATACCCTGAAATTCTATATCCCCACCCTGAAAGATATGTCCATGGGCCTGAAGCTCTCCCTCGAGCTCATCCGCCGCTACCTTCCCGAGGGTGCGTTCAGCCGCATCTATCTGGATGAGCAGCCCGTGGATTCGGGCAGCTATATCGCGGGTGCCGTGGCGCTGGAATCCGGCGATCTGAACACCGCCGGTGTGGCCATGTTCAAGATAAAGCCCAAGACCGAGGGCGTCCGCCTCTACTGGGCCGAAGACCTTCCCGCCGGGATGACGCTGGCCGAGGCTGAGGCACACAATGTCGGCGCTCTGCTGGAGTCGGACGGCGTGGTGGTCGATAATGCCAAGGTCACCTGTACTTATAAAAAGAAGGGCCTGTTCAGCAGCAAGTCCACGGAGTTCCCGACGCAGCCGGGTATCTACACCCAGACGGCAACAGTCTCCGGCAACTATTCCTGCGAGAAGATCACACGGACTATCGTCATCAGCTAAAGGGTGCTGTTCTGAAAAAAGTAAAATGAAATGAGAGTGCCGCTGCACGAGGAATCGTGCGGTGGCACTCTTTTTTGCGTGTACACACGAAAACAAATTTTGGAAAAAACACACGCAATCTGTTATGTATACTAGTTTATTTCAAATAAAATTGTGCATGATGTATATATAAGAAAAATATCAACGAAAAGATTATGGTAAAAACTACAAAAAACCCTTGAAATGTGTCGGGAAAATGTTTATTATAGAGTCACGGACGAAAAAAATAAAAAGGGGGAATGAAGATGCTGGGGATGATGATGGATTTCCTTCGCGATTCTATAGATCCGGTGTTTGCAAAAGGAATGCTTACGATCTATAACTCTACAACATCGGTGATCATGGGGATTGCTGCAGTCGTGGCAATCGCTCAGCTCTTTCAGGAGAATAAGGATTCGGAGAATGATAAGGAGGAAGAGAAGCCTCTGAAGCGGTGTGCAGGAGAACTGTTTTTGGTAGTTGCAATTATCTTTTTTTGTTACGGAGAATACTGCAAGCTTCACTATTACGAGGTGCCAAACATCAATTTCTACGATAGTTATGAAAAGGTGGAAAAGGAGATCTCCGCGCCCGGCAGTATAGCGGACATCGTATATGACGAGGCGGCGAACCAAAGAGAAAATGAGGACGTAGAGGAGAGTGATGGGGAATTCAAGGTGTACGGCATCAACTATGTGCCGGGAAGCCTTATTTATCATCGGATGGGGGAAAAGGTGGACATCATTCTCTATGTAACGTGGGACAAGGGTCGGAAACTCATACCGAAAGCTGAAGAGCTGGACTTCGAATTTGATAGAGAGAAGATCCAACCGTGTGCTGAGGACAAATTCAAGATAACCGCATCCCCCTTTTTGTTTTGCTCCAAGGCAAAATACTTGGGTGACAGCAGCGATATGGTGCTGTATAACTACTATGACCTTAGCAAGCATCAGGTAATCATATCGCTTCTGGATGCCGAAACGCGGAAAATTGTACAGATGAAACGAGGGCAGTTATCAAAACCGATGGTGTTTGAAAAATTGCAGCCCGGGATATACTACTATGCGGTAGAAGCGGACGGTTACAGTCCCTATGTTTCACCCTACTCCCTTCAAGTTGTAGCCGGAGGAAAAAAGGACGGATGGGAAGGAGCTTATGTTTCCATGCGGGAGACAAAAGAAGAGTCGGAGGACGAGGAATTCCGGGTGCTCGTATGGGCGGGAGACGATTATCCTCTGCCGAATACAAAGCTGAAAGCCTACATAGAGCACCCAAATGAACTGGAGGAAGAAAAGGAAAATTTCTATAAAATGGCCACAGATGAAAATGGATTTTTGTTTTTGAAGAGGACCTCATGAACGGAGCAAGGCCGATAGAGAGGAGATACCAACTTTATTGGAACAGGTGGATGCTGCTTAGCTATGAAGATGAATCTCGGGATTCTGCTGTTGAGGTCGAAGTGAAGGATGGCCTCGGAATTGCGAGACTGGCCGAACGCTAAAAAACGAAGGAGCACTGCATTAGCAATGCTCCTTCGTTTTTTAGTTACATCCGGAACCGCCAGCCCCAGCCGCCGCCACAGCAGCAGTTGCAAAGCAGGTTCAGCAAGATCATGCTCCAGCACCAGCGCATCAGGCCGCCGGGCTGGGCGTAGGTGGTCTGGGTGCGGTAGGTCTGGCCGGGGTTCTGCATCCGGCGCAGGTGCATCTGGTACTCAGTATTGTTCGGGTCCAGCTGGGCGGCGCGGCGGGCGTCCTGCAGCGCGTCGATGCTGTTGCCCAGGCCCTGGTTGGCCAGGGAGGAGAGGTAGTACCACCGTGCCGAGCGGCTGTTCATGCTGTCCAGCACCCGGCGGGCCTCCGCGTAGCGGCCATGATGAAGTTGCGGGCGGCCTGCATCTCAGCGCTGTCGGTGCTGTTGTAGCTGGCACCGCTCTGCTGCTGGTAGCCGCCAAAGCCGAATCCGAAACCAAACGGGTCGAACCCGAAGCCAAATCGCCCTGCTGCCAGCCGTTCTGGCTGTAGCCCTGGTCGTATCCCTGCTGGTAGCCGCCCTGATAATAACCCTGCTGGCCGTAGCCGTAACCGCCGCCGGGCTGTCCGCCCATCTGGGGGCCGGTGTCGCCCTTGGTGATGGCGTCGTAAGCTGCCTGCACTTCTTTGAAGTGCTCTTCGGCGGTGGGGTCGTTGGGGTTCAGGTCGGGGTGCCAGCGCTTGCACTTGGCACGGTAGGCTTTCTTTATCTCGTCGTCGGTTGCGCCGCGCTGGATGCCCAGCACCTCATAGGGATCTCTCATGGGTCTACTTCCTCACGTCTCTCAGGCCATGCGCGGCCTTTTTGTTCCATACAATATTACAGTCTACAGGACAGTGCCTGCAAAATCAAGACAAAATCCGCCTTTTGGGCGGAATTGGTTACTTTTTTGGGGTCTCTTTGGCCTGTTTGCAGTTGTATTTGAGCCACACGCCGGAATACAGGATGTTCCGCAGAAGGTCCGCGTCCTCTACGCAGGGCAGACGCTCGAAGCTTCTGGCGCACCGGGCCAACAGCAGCTCAAAAATTTCCCGCATCTCTTCCTCGTAGCCGGGCTGACGGCTGAGGGTGCGCAGCGGATTGTATGCGCCCTTTTTTTCGTCCCGTGCCAGGTCATCGTAGGCGTCCAGCAGGTAGATGAATTTACCCAGATGGAAGCCGATGCTCCGCAGCTCCGGCGACCAGTGGTCCTGCCTGTAGTCGAACAGCTCGGCCATCAATTCGCCGAAGCAGCCCGACACAGCGTCGAGGTCTTCGCTGCCCTCAGCTTCCAGCTGAGCCAGCCGGTCGAGGCAGGTGCGGATGGCATTGCACTGTCGGGGCCAGCGCTGTGCGACGGTCTGAGCAGGGGAGTCCAGCAGCTTTTCGAAGCCGAGGCCCAGCAGGCTGTGGTCGTCGTTCCATTTATCGGCGGCGTTGTAGTAGTGGAGCGCCACGCTCATATCGGCGCAGTAGTCGGTGGGGCCGCTGTGCCGCCAATTTATCTTCCGGATGGGGTGGATGGGGCAGTGGCCGCTGCCGGTGACGCACTCGCTCTCACCCTCGTAGAGGCTGGAAAGCAGCAGATCTAGGAACGTCAAATCGTAGCTCAGCGTCAGACGGCCCCGCAGGCCGTGGAGCGCACCGATGCGGCGGCAGAGGCCGCAGTAGGCCGTGCGGTAGCGGGCCTTGGCCTCGTCGTCCAGCGCGGCCTGATTCGGGATGACATATCCAAACATACGTTAGCTCTTCTTGATGAATTGGGTGCCGCAGCGGGGGCAGGAGATCTGGATGCGGCCCCGGCCCCGGGGCACGCGCAGCTTCTGGCGGCACTGGGGGCAGCGGTAATAGTGGTAGAGTTTGCGGTTGTCCCACTGGTCCTTCAGGCCGCTGAACTTATTGCGGATGCGGTCCTTCACGGCGTAGTATTTATAATTTTCTTCGGTGCGCTTGGAGATGTTGCGGCTGAACATCCGGTAGTAGCACAGGCCCAGCAGCACCACGCCGACGTACAGCAGCAGCGGCAGACGGGTGAGGATATAGACCAGGATCAGCACGAGAGAGGCGATGTTCAAAAACTGGTTCAGACCATCGGTGCCGTAGCGGCCTATCATGAACTGGCGTATCTTTTCTTTCATAAACATCCTTCCTCATAAAAGAAGGGGCGGGTGCGCCGCCCCTCTGTGTTTTTCTGCTTTCAGGATACCATGCAACCATGAGAAAATTTTGAACAGAGTGCAAACCTATCGTAAAGAGACGGCATTTAAGGGCCGCTCACTCCTCCCGGCAGCGGATGGTGAGGGAAACTTCGGCGTCCAAAGCGCCCTCCATCCGGCAGTGGAGCCTAGCCGGGCCGGCCTCGCCGGTGGTGGCGAGATAGGTGCCTGCCATGCCGCCCCGCAGAGGGACGACGCTGGGGCCGAGGATGCGCAGCGGCCCCTCTACGCTCAGCTGAACGGCCTCACCACAATAGGGCAGGAGGTTGCCGTTCTGGTCGATGGCCCGCAGGCTCACGGCGGCGCAGTCCCAGGTGGGGCCGTCGGTCAGGATGGGGTTGTGGACGGTGCATTCCAGCCGGACGCTCTGCACGGGCTCCCGGATGACGGTCTTGACGGCCCGGCCATGCCAGACGGCCTCGAAGCGGTAGACGGTAGCGGGGCTGCCCAGCACGCCGATATATTTGTAGTAAAGCTGCACAAGCTCGTTCCAGCTCAGGCGCAGCGAGTACATCCGCGCCCGGGACAGGGGCGAAAGCTCCATAGCGTCCCGGCGCATCTCGTTGAGGATGGCGGCCACCTGCGGTGCGGCAGTGCGGTCGATGCCCTCGTATTTCTCCAGCAGCAGGCCCACGAAATCGTGTATCTCGATGGGCGGGTGGGGCAGAGCCGCAAAGCGGCCCCGGCGGTCGGGAGGTGAACTCGGCTACGAAGTCGTTGTCCCGGTAGAGCCGCAGGCTTTCGGCGTTGGTGAACGCCCAGCACGCCCCCGCAAAGCCGCCCGGATGGTCGCCCAGCGCCATGCTGGATGAAATTTCGAGCACGATGTCGGAAGGGGAGCGGGGCGTCTTCTGGCTGGCGTAGACGGCGGCAGAAAGCTTCGGGCTGCGGAACATATCCATCACACCCTGATAGCTGATGCGGTCGCCGCTGCCGAATTCGCGGTGGGTGTTGTAGTCGGTCATGCACCAGCCGAAGCTGCCCGCCACGCCCTGCTGAGCGATGGTGTCGTTGAGGACGGCGGCGTAGCGCAGGGCCTGCGCCAGGCGGTGGGGCTCGTCGTCGAAGGACTTGGCCGGGAACTGGGCGCCCTCGAACTCGCTGATGAGATAGCCTTTCCGGGTGTCGGGGGTGACGGCGGTGCGGGCCTCGCACCCGACGCCGCGCCCGTGGTAGGAGTAGTCGGTGTAGGCGTATACATCTTCCAGAAGCTGGCTGCGGCGGGTGCTGCGGGTACCGGCCGTGGGGCGGGTGGGGTCGAGGCGGCGGACCGTCTCGTTGGTGCGCTTATAAAAGCTCTCGTCGTCGGCGCTGCCGCTGACCCGCACGCCCCACAAAAAGATGCTGGGGTGGTTGCGGCACTGGCAGACCATCTCGCGGCAGTTCTGCAAGGCCTGGGCCTTCCAGGTGTCGTCGCCCAGGTGCTGCCAGCCGGGCATTTCCGTGAAGACCAAAAGGCCCAGCTCGTCGCAGGCATCGAGGAACGCCGGGCTGGGGGGCGTGGTGAGGCGCACAGCGTTGCAGCCCAGCTGCTTTTTCAGGAGCTGAGCGTCCAGCCGCTGGATGCTGTCGGGCATGGCATAGCCCTGGTAGGCGTAGCTCTGGTGGCGGTTGAGGCCCCGCAGCTCCACCCGCTGGCCGTTGAGGTAGAGCCCGCCCGCCACGAACTGCAGAGTACGGAAGCCGAACCGGCAGCTTTTCTCGTCCAGCACCCGGTCGGGCAGACCGCCGGTGCCGGGACGGATGAGCCGGACGGTCAGGGTGTAGAGGGTGGGGTGCTCGATGCTCCACGGATGGACGCTGTTCAGTGCGCCGGTGATGGGCAGCGACAGCTCGCCGGTGTAGAACGCTCGGCTGCCCGAGGGGCTGCGTATCTCGGCCTGTAACGTGCAGCCCACCGTCTCGCCCACGGTGGAGGAATAGATGCGGAAATCACCCTCAGCCTTTGCCTCGATGAAGATATCCCGCAGGTAGGCGGGCTCTTTCACGTCGAGGCAGACGGCGCGGCAGATGCCGCCGTAGGTCAGAAAGTCCATCTGCCCGCCGAAGGGAGGGATGTTCAGATCTTCGCGGCTGTCGCAGCGGACAGCCACCACGTTCTTCTGGCCCAGATGGAGAGCACTGGTCAGATCGACGGTAAATGCGGTGTAGCCGCAGCTGTGGTGGAACACCCGCCGCCCGTTGCAGAACACCGTGGCGTCATGGGCCACGGCTCCGAAGGTGAGCAGAACGGTGCGGCCCTCCCATTCTTTGGGCGCAAAAAATTCCCGCCGGTAGCCCGAAAGCTTCTGGTAGTCGTTCTCGTTGCAGTAATTGTAGGGCAGGGCCTTGACCGTGTGGGGCAGGCGCACCGGCTCAAGGGTCAGCTCCGGGCATTCCGGCCGCACGATGGCGGGGTCAAAGACCGGGGTGAAGAGCCAGCCGTCGTTCCAATCGTAGTGTTCCATGGCAAATGTTCTCCGTGGCAAAATACTTTAGTTCCTATGCTACCACAAAGTTATGAACGAAAAAAGAATCCGGGCCGGATTTTATCGGTTTCTGAATAAAATTTCAGATAGAAGGGCCGCGTTCCGCCGGGAACGCGGCCCTTCTTTTGAAAAAGCTCAGCGGATAAAGTTGGTCATGGGTCTGCGGGGATTCTCCGGGTGCTGGATGCCTGCGGCTTTGCCGGCCTCGATGCACTCGGAGCAGCCAGGCCATGTTGCGGCCCAGCTCCTGCATTACGGCGCAGCCCTCGGCGTCCTGCAATACCTGCTCGGGGTTGGAGCCATGGACCATGGGCCAGTAGGAGCCGCTCACCAGCGGCATATGGAAGAACTCGGGGTACTTCACCAGCTGGTCGAGGGTGCTGGTGGTGCCGGCGCGGCGGGCCGAGCAGCAGATGGCGGCGGGCTTGTAGGCCAGATACCTGCCGCCCGCGTAGGCGAGACGGTCCATGAAGCTGGTCATGTTGCCGGAGGCGGAAGCGTAATGCACCGGCGTGCCGAAGACGAAGGCGTCGGCGGTCTGGGCTTTCTCGATGGCCTCGTTGACCACGCCGCCGAAGACGCAGCCCTTGCCGGCAGCACAGCCGCCGCAGCCGATGCAGCCGCCCACGGGCTTTGTGCCGACGTTCAGGATCTCCGTCTCGATGCCGGCGGCGTTCAGCTCCCCGGCGATGAGGCTCAATGCGGTATAGGTGCAGCCCTTCTCGTGGGGGCTGCCGTTGATGAGCAGGACTTTCATGATAAATACTCTCCTTTTGTACGCCCGAAAAAGCGGCGTTCTGGTATGATTTTAGCACATTCATGACCGTAACGCAACGAATCATGACACTGCCCTTGACAAAGGCCGGCGGTATGACGATAATATGAAGTTACGATAACAGGAAAGACCCGAAGGAGGCCAAAACCATGCGAGTCATTGCAGGAGAAGCCCGGGGCAGACGGCTGGAAGCACTGCCCGGCACCGACGTGACCCGCCCCACCCTCGATCAGGTCAAGGAGGCCATGTTCAGCATCGTCCAATTTGATCTGCCCGGCGCCCGGGTGCTGGACCTGTACGCTGGCAGCGGCCAGCTGGGCATCGAGGCTCTGAGCCGGGGCGCTGCCCGGTGCGTGTTTCTGGACGAGAACCGCGAGGCCGTGAACATCGTCATGAAGAACTGCAAGAACTGCGGCGTCTTCGACCGCAGCCGCGTCAACATCGGCGAAGCGGCCCGCTTCCTCTCGGCCTGCCGGGAGCAGTTCGATCTGGTGCTGCTGGACCCGCCCTTCCACAACGGCACGCTGGAAAATATCCTCCCCATCGTGGACAAGTGCGTCGCCCCCGGCGGCATCGTCATCTGCGAGAGCGAGACGAAACTCGTCCTCCCCGCCGAAGTGGGCGGTTTACAGCTGAAGAAGCAGTATAAGTACGGCAAAGTCCTGCTCTGGAAATATGTGAGACCCATGGCAGACGCCGCAGAGGAAGAAGGAGAAGCGTGATGAACGTCAACGAGCTTTTGGATACCATCGAAGATCTGCTGGAAGAGAGCACCGGAATGCCCCTTTCGGGCGGCAAGCGCATCGTGGATGTGGAACAAATTCGGGACTATCTCGATGACATCCGCGCAAACCTCCCCGTGGAGCTGCGTCAGGCCCAGTCCATCGTCGGCGACCGCGCCCAGCTCATCGAGTCGGCCAACGCGCAGGCACAGGCCATCGTCAAGAAGGCAGAAGAGCGCGCCCGCATCCTCGTGAGCGAGGCCGAGATCGTCCGCGCAGCTCAGCAGCGTGCGTCCGAGATCGTCTCCGCTGCCCAGACCGAGGCCCGCACCGTCCGCCAGACGGTCACGGATTACTGCGATAATATGCTGAAAACCACCGAGGAGACGATGTCTGAGAACGCCGCCCAGGTGAAAAATGTCCGCGCGAACCTGCGCCAGAACCCCCGCCGCGGCGTGTGATGAGCCGCTCCTGACCTGAATCCAGTCCCCTGCGAGTAAAAATGACGATTCGCAGGGGCTTTTTTTGTAACATTTTGTAGGAAAAAAGCGCAGGAAAAAACTTGCATTCGGCGTTTCGATTTGCTAAAATAAAATAGAGTCGTCAGGTATCATGACAGAGCAGAAAACGGGACAAACTCCCCGGGAGATGTCCGGCGTATCGGACGGCTCGGAACACGAAACGAAAGGAGGCTGGGCGCGATGACTCAGACAGAAGATTTGGCACAGTTCGACCCGGCCTCGTTTGAGCATATCCCCGTGCTTCTGAACGAGTGCCTCGACGGACTGAACATCGACCCGGCAGGCACCTATCTCGACGGCACGGCGGGCGGCGCGGGACACTCCCGCCAGATCGCCCTCCGGCTGGACGGCACAAAAGGCGGGCGGCTCGTCTCCCTCGACCAGGACCCCGACGCGGTGCAGACCGCCAGGGCGCGGCTGGCCGGGCTCCCGGCCACGGTGGTGCAGATAAACTTCCGCTACGCCGGACAAGCCCTCGAGAGCCTCGGCATCGAGAAGATAAACGGTGCGCTGCTGGACCTGGGCGTTTCCAGCCACCAGCTGGACGACGCGGCCCGGGGCTTTTCGTACCGGGCGGACGCCCCGCTGGACATGCGGATGAGCCAGGAGGGCGAGACGGCGGCAGACCTCGTGAACACCGCCAGCCGGGAAGAGATCTCCCGCATCCTGCGGGACTACGGCGAGGAGCCCTATGCCTGGCAGATCGCCGGCCACATCGTGGAGGCGCGGGAGACGGCCCCCATTGAAACAACTTTTCAGCTGGCCGATATCGTGGCCAGTGCCATGCCGCCTGCGGAGCGGCGCAAAAACAAAAATCCCTCGCGGCGCACGTTTCAGGCGCTGCGCATTGCGGTCAACCATGAGCTGGACGCTCTGGAGGAGGGGCTGGACACTATTTTTGAGCATCTCGCCCCGGGCGGGCGGCTGTGTGTCATCACATTCCACTCGCTGGAAGACCGGCTGGTAAAAAATAAGTTCCGCCGCTGGTCCACCGCCTGCACCTGCCCGCCGGAGTTCCCGGTCTGCGTCTGCGGCGGCAAGGCGAAGGCAAAGCTCATTACCCGGAAGCCCATCGAGGCCGACAAGCAGGAACTGGAGGAGAACCGGCGCAGCCGTTCTGCTCATCTGCGCGTTTTGGAGAAACTCTGAGCCGGATAAGACGCCGCTCAGTGTAAGAGGAGGAGATCAACTATGGGTCAGCCAGCTTATGATATGTCGTCTGAGGTGCGTCGCAGAAAAGCGCCTCAGACTCAGCGCAAGGTCGCACTGCGGGTGGAAAAGGGCGGCAAACGCCGTCTCAGCCCGTTCCAGGCGGCCATGCAGCACGCACTTCAACTGATCTCGATGGCGCTGCTGGCAGGCTTTGCGGTAAGCCTGCTGTGGAGCGAGGCCCAGCTGGTGGAGGTCAACGACCAGATCCAGAAGGCCAAAGCGGAACTCGTGAGCGAGCAGAGCCAGTACACCTACTATAACAGTGTCCTCAACAGCAAGACCAACATCACCAGTGTGGAAGAGTGGCCGGGCGGCTGGGCCTCATGAAGATGGACCAGAGCCAGCTCACCTACATCCGCCTCGACAGCGACAGCGTACTGGTGCGCAGGGAGTCGGCTGTCCACCAGTGGACGGATTTTCTGCACGACGGTGCCATGACCATTCTGGCCTCCGTCCGCAGCGCAAAATAAGCAAACAGACAGAAAAGCGTGCGGCAGCGCACGCTTTTCTGGTTTCTGCAGGAGAATACCATGCAAAACAAGCCCTCCAACGACCAGCATAAGAGCATCTACTACCGCCTCCGCCGCAGCGACCCGCACGAGCGCCTCAGTGCGCGGCTGCGGCATTTCAGCTTCGGCGCGGCGGTATTTTTTGTAGTGGCGGCTGCGGTCATCGTCACCCACAGCCTGTATAACATCCAGATAAAACAGGGCGCGACCTTCCGCCAGTATGCGGCCCAGCAGCAGCTGCTGGACAGCACCATCCAGGCCACCCGCGGCGAGATCTACGATGCCTCCGGCATCACGCTGGCATCCACCAGCGTGGTATGGACCATCTGGGCCGACCCCAGCTACAGCACGGCTCTCTTCACCAGCCAGACCGTCGAGGAGACGGGTGAGAGCTGTCAAGACCGTGGACGAGACGACGCTGGCCGATGTGAGCCGCCAGCTCACCCTGCGGCTGCTCTCCGGCGACGGCGAGAGTCTCGACAGCGTAGATACCTCTTCGGCGGAATATCAGACCCAGTACCAGACCGTGCGATGCGCTGGCCCAGAACGGCTCGTCCTATCAGGTGCTGGCCACCAAGGTGAACAACGCCGTCAAGCTCTCCATCGAGAAATACATCAGCGAATATAATAAAGATCACGCCAAAGCCAAGACGCTGGAAGACGGCACCGTTATCAAGAAGGGCCGTGTCTCCGTCTCTTCGTCCAAGAGCTTCCAGCGCGACTACCCCTACGGTGCGTTCGCCGCATCGGTGCTGGGCTTCTGCAACGGCGACGGCGAGGGCTTCTACGGCCTCGAAAAATCCTACAATGACACCCTCGCGGGCGTCAATGGCCGCACCATCACCCTCCGCAATGCCTACGGCAACGCCATCGCCGACGCCAACGCCACCACTTACGCCGCCAAGGACGGCTCCAATCTGGTGCTGTCGCTGGACGTCAATGTGCAGGAGGTCGTGGAGCGCTACCTCAACGAGGCCATCTACGCCAACACGGTCGAGAACCGCGGCGCAGCCATCGTCATGAACGTCAAGACCGGTGCCATCCTTGCCATGGCCTCGAAGCCTGACTTCGACCCCAACGCTCCGCTGGATTTCAGCGAACGAATCCTGGCCTATACTGAATGAGCAGGTGAACGCCGAGCCGGAGATTTACACCATCTACAAGAAAGACGCCAATGGCGACTATCTCCGGGATGAGCAGGGCAAGAAGATACCGGAAGAAGACCCCGACTACACCGGAACCTACCGCGACATCCAGTGGAAGAACAAGACCATCACCGAGCTGTACTACCCCGGAAGCGTCTTCAAGGTCATCACGGCCGCCATGGGCGTGGACTCGGGCAAGGCCACCTATTACACCACCTTCAACACCTGCCCAACGAGACCCGCTGGACCAGCGTCTACAACGCCGAGCAGATGGCAGAGGTCGATACAAACCTGTACACGGCGGCCTTCGGCCAGAACGAGTCCATCACCCCGATGCAGATGGCCACCGCCGTAGCGGCCATTGCCAACGGCGGCTACCTTGTTACGCCCTATGTCGTGGATTCCATCTCTGACAAGGACGGCAACATTATCTCCCAGACCGAGACGAACATCCGCCGCCAGGTCATCTCCGAAGAAGTCAGCCGGCAGCTGCTGGCCATGATGGAAAACAACGTCCACGGGGCAGGGGACTACCACTCCTGCGCCAACGCCTACGTGGCGGGCTACCGCATCGGCGGAAAGTCCGGCACGGCAGAGCGCACGGACCGCCATCTGCGCGGCGACGGCGACTATTATAAAATGATGAGCTTTGCAGCTGTGCTGCCCATCGACGATCCCGAGATCGAGGTTTTCGTTCTGCTGGACGACCCGCGCTGGGTCAAGGACTATGCCAGCCAGGTCGTGGCCCCCGTCGTCGGCAACATCATCAGCGAGATCGCGCCCTATCTTGGCATCGAGCAGGACGCTGACTACAACCCCACCGGCACTGTGACCGTGCAGACCTGCCTGGACTACACCTGGACGAACGCGCAGGTCACGCTGAACCGCCTGGGCCTCAAGCATAAGCTGATCGGCCCCAGCAGCGGCAATATCGTCTACCAGTACCCCGTCGGCGGCAGCGTGGTGCCCGCGGGCTCCACCATTTACCTGTACACGGCCACCGACCAGAACTCGATGACCACAACGCCCGACGTCGTCGGCAAGACCGGCACCTTTGCCGAGCAGATGCTCAAGGCCGCCAACCTGAACGTGCAGTTCGCCGGCGACAGCAGCGGCAAGGTCGTGGCGCAGGACGTTGAGGCCGGAACCTCCGCTGCCTACGGCACGATCATAACGCTGACGATGGACAGCGGAGAGGATACCACCAATAACGCCCCGACGGTGACCGAGGAGATCGACCCGGCAAACGAGGAGGGGTAAACATCCCCGCAGGGGCACCCGGGCTTTTGCGAAACGCTGCATTTCTGTATAGGAGGTCTTTTCATGCAAACCATTCCTGCCAATCAACTGCTGGCCGGACTGACGCTGGCCGAGCCGGTCACCATCCGCGCCGTTGTGACCGACAGCCGCAAGGTCGAGCCGGGCTGCGTTTTTGTCTGCTTCCCCGGCGAGCGTGTTGACGGCCATGACTACGCCGCCGGTGCCTACCGGAGCGGCGCAGAATATATCGTTGCCAACCATCCCGTCGAGGGCGTGCCTGCGGACCGCACGGTCATTGTGCCGGACAGCGGCAAGGCCATGATCCGCATGGCGTCCAACTACCGGATGCTGTTCAACCCCAGAATGATCGGCGTCACGGGCAGTGTCGGCAAGACGACGACGAAGGAGTTCTGCTACGCGGTGCTCTCCGCCTTCGGCAAGACCCTCAAGACCGAGGGCAACCAGAACAATGACATCGGCGTGCCCAACACGCTGTTCCGCCTGACCGACGATACCGAGTACGCTGTTGTCGAGATGGGCATGGACCACGCGGGCGAGATCGAGCGTCTGACCCGCTGTGCCCGGCCCAGCGCGGGCATCATCACGATGATCGGTGTTTCGCATCTGGAAAATCTCGGCACGCGCGAGAATATACTGAAGGCAAAGATGGAGATCTGCACCGGCCTGCCCGACGGCGCACCGCTGGCCCTGAACGCGGACAACGACCTGCTGCCCACGGCAAGCATCCCCAGCCGCCTGCGGCCGGTCTGGTTCGGCATTGACGCCGCGAATGCCGATGTCCGCGCGGTGGATGTCGTCACCGGCGCAAACGGCACGACCTTCAAAATCGTCGATACGCAGTACGGTACGTTCGATGCCGCCATCCCGACAGCGGGCATCCACACAGTCTACGACGCGCTGGCCGCCTACGCCGCCGCGACCCGCCTGGGTCTGGACGCTGCCCGCTGCGCTGCCGCGCTGGCGACCTACCGGACGACGGGCATGCGCCAGCATATCGTGGAAAAAGGCGGTATCACCTTCATTGAGGACTGCTACAACGCCAGCCCCGACAGCATGAAGGCTGCGCTCTCTGTCCTCAAGGCACTGCCCAATGCCCGGAAAATCGCGCTGCTCGGCGATATGCTTGAGCTGGGCGGTGCGAGCGAGGAGGGACACCGCCATACCGGCGAGTGGGCTGCTGACGCGGGCGTTGATGCACTCATCGCCTACGGCCCGCGCAGCGCCGCCATGGCCGAGGCCGCAAAAGCGCGCGGGGTTGCGGCGGTGCATTGCCAAACGGCGGAAGAAGTGCTACAATATGTACGGCAATTCGTGCGCCCCGGTGACGCTGTGCTGGTCAAGGCCAGCCACAGCATGGGCCTGGAGCAGCTGCTGCAGGAATACTATAAGGAATTGCCGCAGGGGTAAGCACCCCAACACACGTTTGGAGGAATCAACGGCATGGAGCAAATCTCATCCCTGTTGGCGGCGGCAGCCGTCGGCGGCTTTGCCATCACGGCGGTGGCGGGCAAATTCATGATCCCGGCGCTGCACCGGCTGCACTTTGGCCAGACCATCCGCGAGGAGGGCCCTACATGGCACAGCAAGAAAAACGGCACCCCCACCATGGGCGGCCTCTGCTTTATTCTGGGCATTCTGGCCACACTGGGCATCGTCTGGGTCATGTACAGCCCTAAGCTGCCGGAGGTGCTTGGTATGCCGCAGCTGCAGGCCGGTATGCTGGTGCTGTTTCTCGCGTTCGGCTCGGGCCTCATCGGCTTTCTGGATGACTTCATTAAGGTCGTCAGGCATCGCAACCTTGGCCTGACCGAGGCGCAGAAGATGATTTTGCAGATCGCGCTGACCTTCGGGTTCATGTTCGGCCTGCACAGCCTCGGGCTGCTGACCACGCAGGTCCAGTTCCCGATTTTTGGGCTGGTGGACATGGGCTTGCTCTACTATCCCATCGCTTTCTTCGGCATCATCTTCCTTGTCAACGCCGTCAACCTGACAGACGGTCTGGACGGCCTGTGTACCGGCGTGACCTTCGTGTCGATGATCGGCTATCTGCTGGCCGGCAGTCTGCTGGGCTTTGTACATGTTTCGCTGATCGCCGCTGCCACGGCGGGTGCCTGCGCGGGCTTTCTGGTCTGGAACTTCCATCCGGCCAAGGTCTTTATGGGCGACACCGGCAGCATGTTCTTCGGCGGCATCGTTACGGCGCTGGCCTTTGTGATGCAGCGCCCCGAGCTGGTGCTCTTTTTTCGGCATTGTCTACATCTGGGACGCGATGACCGTCGTCATCCAGCGCACGTATTTTAAGGCGACCCACGGCAAGCGCATCTTCCGCATGACGCCGATCCACCACGCCTTTGAGATGCGCGGTTGGCGCGAGGTCAAGATCGACGGCTTTTTTGCGCTGATTGCCGTCATCGGTGTGGCAATGGGAATTTTTTACATCTGTGTGGCATAAGCAGCGGGGCCGGGCCTACCCGGCCTCTGCCTGTTTCTGCCCCTAAGGGAGGTGACCGCCCATGAGCACTGCCGTGAGCATTGTGCGCACACTGCTGGGCCTTTTGTTTGACCATACCATCGGAAATATTGTGCGCATGATACCCATCATACGCCTGCCCAAGCTGGAGCGGGGGCCGGTCTCCCGGGGCTTTCTCGCCCTGCTGCTGGGCATTTTGTTCTTCGGGCTGACAATGCTTTTTTCGGCCAGTTATTCCAGCGCTTACGCCACCAGCGGTAAACTGTACAGTATCATTAAACCGCAGGTCATGATTGCAATTGTAGGGCTGTTCTTTATGTGGGTCCTGTCCAACATCAACTACCGCGCGCTGCGTCTGATGAGTGAGAGTCTGTACATCATCACCGTTGTGCTGCTGATCCTGACGCTGCTCAGCCCGCAGGACACCAACGGCACCTACCGCTGGGTGTATCTGCCGGGCGGTGCCTCCTTCCAGCCGTCGGAGCTGGCAAAATTCTCGCTCATGCTCTGGACGGCAGATATGCTGGATCGCGACTATGACAAGAAGAATAGGCTGTGGTACGGCGCGATAAAGCCTGCGCTGCCGCTGCTGCTCATCCTGTATTTGCTGCACAAGGAGTCGCATAACTCCGGCATGATCCTGCTCTGCCTGATTTTTGCCACGATGCTCGTCTGCACCCTCTCGCCCGGCCGCTGGCTGCTGCTGCTCATTCCGGCGGGTGTAGTAGTCGGCGCGTACTTCCTGAAGGGGCTGGCCAGCGGGGAAGGCTACGCCGCGGGCCGGATGGACGCTGCCTGGGGCCTTGCGCCGCTGGATACCGCCGGTATGCTGTGGCAGACCCGCCAGAGCATCTATGCCATCTCCACAGGCGGCATGTTCGGCGTGGGCATCGGCGCGAGCGTGCAGAAGCACCAGTGGCTGCCCTACGCCGAAAATGACTTTATCTTCGGCGTCATCGGTGAGGAGCTGGGCTTCTTCGGCTGCGTTATCCTCATCGGTGCGTTTGCGGTGCTGCTGATCACGGGCATTATGATCGCCCTGCGCGCACCCGACCTGTACGGCATGGTGCTGGGCATCGGCATCATCTCGCAGATCGCCTGGCAGGTGTTTCTGCATATCGCCGTCGGCACGGCACTGATCCCCAACACCGGCATCAGCCTGCCGTTCTTCTCCTCCGGCGGCACCAGTCTGCTGCTGCTGCTGAGCGAGATGGGCGTGCTGTTGAGTATCTCGCGCGCCGGAAATGCCCGGGAACAGCGCCTGGCAGAGCAGCACCGCGCCGAGACAGAACGGATGCTGCAGCGCACCCGCTACCGCAGCAGAGCCGCGCGGTAAGGGGGACGCTCAGCGCCCGCGGCACGGCGGGCACAGCCTATATTTTATTCTCATGGAGGTCCATCATGCGCGTTTTAATTGCTGCCGGCGGTACAGCCGGTCACATCAATCCGGCGCTGGCGATTGCCGGTGCCCTGAAGGCCGCGGACCCGACGGCGGAGATCCACTTTGCGGGCCGCCGCGAGGGGATGGAGTACGGCCTTGTCACCAAGGCAGGCTACCCCTTCCATCACATTGAGATCAACGGCTTCCAGCGCCATTTGAGCCTGGAAAACATTGGCAGCAACATCGTAGCCATCTGGCATCTGGCGCTGTCCGGCCCGCGCACCCGGAAGATTCTGAACGAGGTCAAGCCTGACCTTGTCATCGGCTGCGGCGGCTACGTCAGCGGACCCATCGTCCGCGCGGCAGCCCGGCGCGGCATCAAGACAGCCATCCATGAGCAGAACGCCTTCCCGGGCGTGACCAACAAGCTGCTGGCGAAGGAGGTCAACATTGTGCTGGCCGCCAGCGCGGACGCGGTTGAAAAGCTCGGCGCGCCGGAAAAAACAACCGTCGTGGGCAACCCTGTCCGCCCCGAGGTGCTGACCGCGGACCGCGCCGCAGCGCGCGCCAAGCTGAACGCCGGAAACCGCACCGTGATTTTGAGCTTCGGCGGCAGTCTCGGTGCGGACCGCATCAATCAGGTCGTGGCCGACCTCTGCGCCTGGGAAAAGCAGACGCACCGGAACGTGCTTCACCTGCACGCCACAGGCAGCCGCGGCGTCAAGCTGTTTGAAGGGCTGGAAAAGGAAAAGGGCTTTGCCCCCGGCGAGAACCTCGTCGTGACGGAGTATATCAACAACATGCCCCAGCTGCTGGCCGCGGCAGATCTCGTCATTGCCCGTTCCGGCGCACTGACGCTGGCCGAGCTTGAGGCTGTGGGCCGCGCATCGGTGCTGATCCCAGCCCGAACGTGGCCGAAAACCACCAGTATTAC
>VOFB01002532.1_pt1 | contig 47824 bp, 69 predicted proteins | sample 5384141 | NCBI WGS metagenome assembly VOFB01 (sample SAMN12384721, study PRJNA508395) | human gut metagenome | isolation source: healthy gut A | host: Homo sapiens | reverse complement strand
CAACAGGTTTTGATTGTTACAAATATCCTGCAGCAATATGGGATGGAGTTCAAACTGCGCCCGGAGTCCGGGGATAACAAAGCAGCACAGGCGTACAGAGCCAATTCTGTACGCCTGTGCCTTGTTGCTGTGCATGCTTGTTTAAAGAGGATTTTCCGCCGCAAGAGTGAAAAAAAACTTTGCATTTTGCATTGGTTTTTGCTATTCTAAAAAAAGAGCCCCTGTTGGGAAGTTTTGTGATTGTGAGGCCAGTATGGGGATAAAACGATTGTCTATTACTTGGAATGCGGTGAGAGTCTTCCAGGCGTTGGGACTGATGGCAGTTGGATTACTGACCCCTCTAATTTTTACAGAGCGGAATTTCCGGATCTATGATTTGCTCTATCAGGCGATGAATGAGCTGGATTCCGGTTTTCTGGCATTAGGGGCCATTCACCTGATTGCCCTGAATACCCTTCGTTCTGGTCCTGACTACTTGGCCATAACGCTTTTGATGGATGGGATTAGCATTCAGTGGAATGGACGGGAGATCCCCTTTGTTAAGATTCCATTCTGCTGCCTGTTCCAAATTTCGCTTTACCAGGTCGTATATATGGTCTATTCCCTAAGACTGGACATCGGCATGCCAGCTATCTTAGTGTTTATCTGCATTGAATTGCTGACTCGGTTTTCTTTCCGCCTGCATTACAAGCTGATCATCATCACCCTGTTTCTCATTACCGTGCAGGGGCTGGATGTTTTGCCGGTCATGACAAAAATTGGGATTTGGAAATGGTGAGATCTCCCATTTTGGACGCTGAATTGCTTCTGACTTATTTTGTGCTGTTGCTTCTGTGCTTTTTTGCCACCGCTACTGTTTTAATGAGGCTTCTGGATCTGGAACAGCAGCATTTGATTCAGGCCCACCGAAAGGCAGAACAGGATGAGCTGCAGCTCTACCAGGCTAGAATGAAAAATATTGAAATGAGGTCGTTTCGGGAGATACAGAATTTGTCCATGACCTCAAGACCCCGCTTACCACCATTCAGGGGCTGGCTGGACTTTCGGAGGAGCTGGTAGAGGATCCAAAACTGGCCAAATATCAGAGGAGGATTGTGAATGCATGTGACCGGATGGGACAGATGGTTTCTGAAATTCTCTATGAGGACCGAATGTCCCTGGTCCCGACAGAGCGGCTTCTGCGCCTGACGCTCTCCTGCATGGCGTCAAACCCCTTGGTTTCTCGAATTTCTGTCCACAATGAGTGTCCTGAGGTTCGGGTATATGTGAATTCCATCCGTATGGCTCGAGCATTGGTAAATCTGCTGGAAAACGCATGTAAAGCGATTGACCCGGAGAAAGGGGAGATCCAGCTGATTGTATCCTGCTGCAGTGGGACAACCCATTGGGAAGTAGTGGACAACGGTATTGGCATAAACCCAGAGATCCTTCAGCGTATGTGGACGCATGGCTATTCTGAAAGCGGCTCCACAGGACTGGGGCTCAGCTTTGTGCAGCAGGTGGTTGACCTTCATCACGGAACAATAGAGGTAAAGAGCAGTCCCGGAGAATATACAAGGATCACGATCACCCTGCCTCAAAATAAAGGAGAGCACAATGGGAAAGAACATTTTATCAATTGATGATGACGAAGACATCCTCTATACAATTCAGGAGATCATTCTTCATCAAGGATGGACGCCCCTGCTGGCAAGAAACTTCAGAGAGGCCGAGCACATTCTGACGCAGTATGGAAATGGAAGGCTGGATCTGATCCTTGTGGACTATCACCTGCCTCAGCCGGACGGAATCCAGATTGTCCGCCGTATGAGAGAAATGGGGATCAATGTGCCGATTGTTGTGCTTACCATTGAAGAGCAGACAGCAGTCATGGAGCGTTTTCTAGAAGCCGGCGCGGATGACTATGCAGTCAAACCCATTAAACCTGTGGATTTGGTCTCCCGCATCAATACCCATCTGCGCTACCACGAGAAAGAGCAGTTTTACTCTGAGGCGGATAAGGGCATCAACCAATCTACATTGGAGATCATTGTATCCTGCCTTTCCTGTTCGGAAGACTATTTGGACGTAGGAGTCATTCAACGGCAGACAAATCTCAATCCCAAAACGATACATCGATATTTGCGATATTTGATTCGTGAGCAGATGGTCGAGGTCAAAAATACCTATGGAAAACGGGGGGAGACCTAGAGCATTTTACCGATGGGCAGGCCGGAAAAGATAGAGATATCACAAAATCAATTGGAAACGTTCACCATTGATAACCTGCATGCATACATATACAGGCTGGCCGGCGTTGCCGAATGCCACACTGCGGACCAGGAGCAAAGGTGCATTTTTCCGCAATTTCAGCCAACGAGCCTCCTCGGTGGTAGCCCGGCAGATCTCAACGATTTTTTTGAGCCGTCTATGACCAAGTCTTTTTTCTCGCGCAGGACCTGGAAAAGCGATCCGTCCAGATTCTCTTGCAGCAGGAAAGCATAGTCCAGTGGAAAATAGCTGGTCTCAATACCATAGGCTCGTCATTTACATATCTAAGCCGGACAATTTTTACAGTCTGGGAATTCTCATCCAGGCCAAGACTCTCCAGAATACTGGACTTTGGAGCAACGATTTCCTTCTGCAACAGCCTGGCGCCTGGTTTAAGCCCGCGTGCAAGACAGGATTCAGAGAAGCCTTGAATATGTGTATAATCCCGGCCATATTTAGGGAAGTCACAAAGGTGCCCTTCCCCTGTTTCTTTTTCAATAAGTCCCTGAGCTGCCAATTCATCCATCGCTTTTCGTGCGGTGATGACGCTGACCTGGTAATATTTCGCCATTTCGACTTCGGGGGAGCAGTCTATCTCCGGGCTTCAATATTCCGGAGGTAATTTCTTTCTGCAGCTTTTCCATCAACTGCCTGTATAGTGGAACGACAGCATTGGCCTCCAAAATCGGTTTGCTCATGGATAATTACCTCCTATATACTCGGTAATCATATTATAACGACTGTTTTGGATTCTGACAACTGATTTCCAGTGTGATAGGATTAAATATTTTCTTGAAAGTATAGCTTTTTACAAATAGAAGAGTTTCTTCATTTTTGCAAGGCATCAGAAATAGCGAGCGGAGTGGTGGGTGAGGGGTGTAAACAGATTTTTTAGTACGTATTGTTATATCTCGTTGGTCCCTTCACAGCACTCTTAAACTAGCATAGGAAAATATGATTAGGCAAAATCCGAGAAAGACGGCAAGGAAAGGCATCTAGAGCAGTTATAATATACGGAAAAGTATGCTGAAAATTTAATTGCTTTTCCCAAAATGTAATTTTAGGATTTAATGTATATGGGCTCTCGTTGCTGGTAAGGGAGGGACGGACGCTTGACACCGGGGGCGTGACATGCCATAATGAAAAGACCTTGAGGAAGAAGGAGAGCGTAAGGAGGAAAGCACCATGGCAAATATGGTAAAGCGGATCGGCATCCTGACCAGCGGAGGAGACGCCCCCGGCATGAATGCGGCGGTGCGGGCGGTGGTCCGCACCGCGCTTGGCAAGGGCATTGAGTGCGTGGGCATCCGCCGGGGCTGGAATGGGCTCATCAACAGCGACTTTTTTCCAATGGACAGTGACAGCGTCAGCCACATCCTGGACCGGGGCGGAACGATCCTGTTCACCGCCCGCAGTGAGGAGTTTATAAACGAAGGAGGCCGGAAGAAGGCGGTGGCCACCTGTAAGCTGCTGGGTCTGGATGGCATCGTGGCCATCGGCGGCGACGGCACCTTCCGGGGCGCGCTGGAGCTGTCCCGGATGGGCATCCCGGTGGTAGGGATCCCGGCCACCATCGACAACGACATCGGCTGCTCCAACTACACCATCGGCTTTGACACCGCCTGCAACACTGCCATCGAGTGCATCGACAAGCTGCGGGACACCATGCAGTCTCACGAGCGCTGCTCGGTGGTGGAGGTCATGGGCCGCCATGCGGGCTATCTGGCCCTCTATGTGGGCATTGCGGTGGGTGCTACCGCCGTACTGATCCCCGAGCGGGATGTGGACTTTGAGAGGGACGTGGTGGAGCGTATCCGGGAGTCCCGTCTGGCAGGCAACACCCACTTTATGATCGTGGTGGCCGAGGGTGCGGGCAGTGCCGTAGAGATCGGCAAGCGCATCCAGGAGACGGTGGGCATCGATCCCCGGGTCACCGTGCTGGGACACATCCAGCGGGGCGGCTCTCCTACGGCGCGGGACCGGGAGACGGCCAGCCGGATGGGCTATGCTGCGGTCAAGGCCTTGGCAGAAGGCCGGATGAACTGCATCGTGGGCACCAACGAGGGACATCTGGTGGAGATCCCCATTGAGAAGGCGCTGAACATGACCAAGCACCTCCAGATGGAGCGCTACGAAGTGCTGGAAGCCATGCACAATCAGGTCCCGCTGAAGTGCGGGCCGATCCAGTGACAAGAGGAAAAAGCAGGCGGCAGATCTTTGATCTGCCGCCTGCTTTTGCATGAGATCAGGGAAAACGGAAAAAAATAATTCACAGTCTCATGGTGTGTCCCTGGGGAAGTCTCTTTACGATTTCTGTCCCTGCGGGATGGGAACAAACCGTAGGGGTGAGGTAAAAATAATGCCATGGACGGTTGACAATCCAAACTGTAAATATTATAATTACAGTATAAGACAAAAACTGACACGACTACAGAGGAGGAAACGATCATGTTGGAGCTGAATTTAAACAATTTTCAGGCTGAGGCGCTGGAGGCTGACCAGCCGGTGCTGGTGGATTTTTGGGCCCCCTGGTGCGGCTACTGCCGCCGGCTGGGCCCCGCAGTGGAGCAGCTGGAGCAGGAACTGGCGGGGCGGGTGACAGTGGCCAAGCTGAACGTGGACGACGCTCAGGTGCTGGCGCAGAAATATGAAGTGGAGACCATCCCCACCCTGATCCTGTTCCGGGAGGGCAGGCCAGCGAGCAGCTCATCAACCCGGCCTCCAAAGCGGCGATCCTGGAGTGGCTGAAGGGGCAGGGCGCGATAGAGGGCTGAGGAGCCCTGCCTGCACAGAAATGAGAGGAGGGTCACAAGGTGGAACAGAAGCTCTATGATGTAGCGATTATCGGCAGAGGGCCGGGGGATATACCGCTGGGCTGTACTGCGCCCGCAGCGGATTTTCAGTGGTGGTGCTGGAGAAGCTGTCCCCTGGGGACAGATGGCAACCACCGGACAGGTGGACAACTACCCAGGGTTCGAAGGGGGAGTGGATGGCTTCGAGCTGGGGAGAAGATGCAGCGGGGGGCGGAGCGCTTCGGGGTGGAGACCCGCTTCGCCGAGGTGACTGGTGTGGAGCTGGCTGCGGTTCCCAAGGTCATCCAGACCAGTGAGGGGAGGTGCGGGCCAGGGCTGTGGTGCTGGCCACCGGGGCCTCTCCACGGGAGATGGGACTGCCCGGGGAGCAGGAGCTGCGGGGCCGGGGGGTGGCGTACTGCGCCACCTGCGACGGCATGATGTACCGAAATAAAACAGTGGCGGTACTGGGTGGAGGGAACAGCGCTGTGGCGGACGCACTCTACCTGTCCAAGCTGTGCAGAGAGGTCTATCTGATTCATCGCCGGGATACCCTGCGGGCCTCGAAGGTGTACATGGACGCGTTGAAGGACAGCGGTATCCAGATCCTGTGGAACAGCCGGGCAGTGGGGCTCCTGCGGGATAAGCGGGTGAGCGGCCTGGTACTGGAGGATGTGAGGACCGGGGCACGGCGGGAGCTGGCCTGTGAGGGGCATCTTTGTGGCCATTGGCCGGGTCCCGGATACAGAGCTCTTCCGGGGGCAGGTGGAACTGGACGAGCAGGGGTATATCAAGGCTGACGAGACGACCCGCACCGGGCTGCCGGGGGTCTTCGCCGTGGGGGATGTGCGGACCAAGCCCCTGCGGCAGATCGTGACCGCCACGGCGGACGGGGCGACGGCCTCCCATTTTATCGAACAATACCTCATGGAAGAAAACAGATAAAAAGCAGGCAGGAGCCCCCACGGTTTCCGTGGGGGGCTCCTGCCCTTATCCCAATAGGAGGGGGTGTCACATAGAGGACAGCAGCCCCTCCAGCTCCTCCTTTGAGAAGTGGTAGACCTTGTCGCAGAACTGACAGGACAAGTCGGCCTGTCCCTGCTCCGCGATGAGGGAGGAGAGCTCCTCACGTCCCATGCTGATCAGCGCTCGGGACACCCGCTCCCGGCTGCAGCTGCACCGGTACTCCACCGGGTGGGTCTCCAGGACCTCCAGCTGAAAGTCAGAGAGCACCTCTTCCAGCAGGCCCTGGGCGTCCAGCCCGCGGGAGAGGGCGTGGCTCACAGAGCCCACCCGGCGAACGCCGGCCTCGATCTTGTCGATCAGGCCCTCCTCTGCGCCGGGCAGCAGCTGGATCAGATAGCCGCCGGCGGCCAGGACGCTCTGGTCCCGGTCCACCAGCACCCCCAGGGCGCAGGCGGTGGGGATCTGCTCGCTTTCCACAAAGTACATGGCGATGTCGTCGGCGATCTCCCCGGAGAACAGGCCGATAGAGCCGACATAGGGCTCCTTCAGGCCGATGTCTTGATGACGGTGAGAGTGCCCGCGGTGCCCACGGCGGCCCCCACGTCCAGCTTGCCCTGGTGCTTTTCCATCAGCTCCACGTGGGGATTCTGCACATAGCCCCGCACGTTCCCGCCGCAGTCGGAGACAGCCAGAATGGTGCCCAGGGGGCCGCCGCCCTTGATCTGGAGGGTGAGGGCGCCGTTGTCCTCTTTCAGCATATCCCCCATCATGGAGGCGGCCAGCAGGGTGCGGCCCAGGGCGGCGGTGGCCACGGGGAGCAGGGTGTGGATGGTGCGGGCACGCTCCACCAGGTCCCGGCCGGTGATGGCGACAGCTTTGACCGAGCCGTCGGCGGTGATGGCGCGGATGATATGGTCGGACATGATCAGACTTCCTTTCGTGCGGTGAAGAAGATGCGGTCCTCCCCAGGCTTGGGGGGACGGTGCTTCAGATTTCCATATTGCTTGATCTGGGTGAACCCGGCGTCGCGGAGATAGCTGGTCAGCTCCTCCGGCGTGTAGGCCCGCTCCTCGTGGAGCTCCTCTCCCCGCTCCCACAGGCCGCTCTCCTCCTCCAGGCGGAAGATATCCATGAAGTAGGAGCAGACCCGGCGGCGGCAGGGAATACTCTGCCCGCCAGACGCAGTAGGCGTCCTCCGTCTCGTCCAGAAAGACCTGGCCATCCAGGCCCTCCAGCTTGGCGGGGGTGTTGACGTCAAAGAGGAACAGCCCGCCGGGCATGAGGAAGAGGTGGACCCGCTGAAAGGCCTGCTGCAGCTTTTTGGGGTCGGTGACATAGTTCACGCTGTCCAGGCAGCAGACGCAGGCGTCGATGGTGCCGTACAGATCCAGCTGATCCATGCTCTGGCACAGAAAAATGGGGGCGATCCCTCCGCATCCCGGTTCTTTTCTGCGGCCTGGGCCAGCATGTCGGGGAGAGGTCCACCCCGATCATCTCATATCCCCGCAGGGACAGCTCGCGGGTGAGGGAGCCGGTGCCGCAGGCCAGATCCAGCACAGTGGAGCCGGGCAGGCCCGCCCGTTCAAAGTGGCGCTGGATGTATTCGGCCCAGGCGGCGTAGTCCACATCGGTGGTGAACTCATCGTAGCAGCCGGCCAGAAATCCATAGCTGTTCATTCCTGACGCTCCTTCAGACGGGGGATGACGGCCTGATAGCCATCGGCGCCGTAGTGAAGACAGCGGTTGACGCGGCTGATGGTGGCGCTGGAGGCGCCGGTGCGCTCCAGGATGTCACTGTATATCAGCCCCTGGTCCAGCAGCATGGCTACCTCCATCCGCTGCTCCATGGCTTTCAGCTCGGACACGGTGCACAGATCCTGAAAAAAGCGGCGGCACTCATCCACGTCCTGTAAAGACACGATGGCTCGGTACAGAGTGTCGCTGGATTCCTTCTCTAAAAATTTAGACATATTGGGTGCTCCTTCTCCAGAGAAAATCTTGCCTCCCGGCGGCCCAACAAGGTCCCGCCGCGCTTTTTTATATTTTAACAGGCTAATCTATGAAAGTAAACGGGGAGTGAAGAAAAAAATCAAAAACCGGCCGCTCAAATGCGGCCTGCGGAGGTTTTGACATGAGCGAACGGGAATATAAAGCGCTGCGCAGTGTACCGGCTTCCACCTGGATGGAGGGCTTTTGTGTGACCAAGCAGATGGAAAAAGCCTGCATGTGCCTCATGAGCGGCGAAGTGTCGGTGACCGCCCAAAGTCAAACCGTCAGCCGAGCGCATAGGTTCCCTCTGTCAGTGGCAAGCTGTCAGCACGGCAAGCGGGACAGTATCGGAACGCCCACAGAAGTATTTGCCGCTGTGGGCGTTGCTTTACCCGTAAAATAGCCATATAGAACCATCAAGGAGGAGTACCATGAGCGAACACAGACCAGCATTGGAACACATCCAGGCGTATGCGGACCATCTTCGGCTGGAAGAAAAAAGCGCCGCCACCGTAGAGAAATATCTGCGGGACGTCCGGGCCTTCGCCCGCTGGCTGGAGGGGCGGGAGATCACCAAGGAGCGGACGGCGGCGTGGAAGACCCATTTGGTGGAGCGGGGCTACGCCCCGCCAGCGTCAATGCCATGCTCTCCGCCCTGAACGGCCTGCTGGACTTTCTGGGCTTCGGGGACTGCCGGGTAAAGTTTCTCAAGCTCCAGCGGCGGATGTTCCGGAATGACAGCCGGGACCTGACCCGGTCCGACTACAACGCCCTCACCGCTGCGGCAAAGGCGCAGAACAAAACGCGGCTGGCTCTGCTGATGGAGGCCATCTGCGCCACCGGCATCCGGGTCAGCGAGGTGTAGTATATTACCGTGGAGGCGGCCAGAGCGGGCCGGGCGGAGGTCGCCCTAAAAGGCAAGATCCGCACCATCCTCATCCCCAGCAAGCTGTGCCGCAAGCTGCTGAAATACGCCAAACAGCAAAAAACCGCTTCCGGCGAGATCTTTCTCACCAGAAACGGGACGCCCCTCAGCCGCCGTCAGATCTGGGCGGAGATGAAGGGGCTGTGCAAGACGGCGGGGGTCGCGGCCAGCAAGGTCTTTCCCCACAACCTTCGCCATCTGTTCGCCGCGGCCTTTTACCGGGCCAGCCGTGACATCGTGAAGCTGGCGGATGTGCTGGGCCATTCCAGCCTCGAGACCACACGCATCTACCTCCTGACCTCCGGGGCGGAACACCAGCGGCAGCTGGACCGACTGGGACTTGTATCGTAAAGTCGAAATTCTCATTCTGTCTCATTTGCTGTAAATATAAAACTGCCAGAATTACATATTCCATGTAAATATTACCACTTTCTTTTCAAAAGAGCAAGAGCGGGACCTGCTTTTGAGCACAAAAATATGAGCCGCAAAATGGAATATATTTGCGGCTTTCCTTGCTACGGCTTTTTACCTGTTTTTAGCACAGCAAAAGACGCCTTTTCATTCGCTTTATCTCTCTTTGTATGGCCTATACAGCAAATGATGGGACAGAATGAGAATTCTGAAAAGATTGGAGGCGATAAATATTGCGAATGACTCTCTACGACTACTGCGCGGAGCGGGATGAGCTGGTCCTGCTGACCCAGTGGGCACCGGTCAAAAACAGGACGCTGACGCCAAGAGAGGGGTCCTATGGCAGGAGACAGAAGAACTGGCGTACTTACTGGCCCGAGAGGTGGCCGCCCAGTGGTGCGTCCCCCGACCTAACCCCGGAGCACGTGACAGCGGGAAGCCGCCGGATGGCTTGGCGGGAGTGTCCCAACGGTCATATCTGGAAGGCCGCCATTTATTCCAGGGCGGGGCCGCAGAAGTGCGGCTGTTCCCGTCTGCGCCGGGAAAGTCAGCCCAAAACGGCTGGAACGCTGTCGGCGGGCGCTGGAAGAATGGGAATAAAATGGGGCCGGTCAGCTCTAATTCCCGGTCTGGAAAATCGTAACAGGAGGAACGAGAAATGAAAAAACGGATATTGTCAAGTTTCTTATCGCTGGTACTGGTATTATCGCTGATGCCTGTGAGCGCGCTGGCGGCGGAGGGACCGCAGAATGTGGCTCCTGCCGTGGTCACAGAGGAGCCTGGAGAGGTCCACGGTGAGCCTCCGGTGGAGGAGGCGGCCGGGCCGGAAGAGCCGGCCTGCATCTGCGAGTCCCTTTGTACCGGGGAGACCGTGAACACGGACTGCCCCATCTGCACGGCGGACTATACCGCCTGCACCTATGAGGCTCCTGCTGATGAGCAGCAGGAGCCGGCGGGTGAACAGGGAGAACCTGTCGGCCCCACGGCGGAGGAACAGCTTACGGCGCTGATCGCGGCTCTGCCTGACCCAGCTGATATTGATCCGGAGGACGAGGAGCAGGTGGAGAGGATCAGCGACCAAATCTCCGAGATCTACGCCTATGCCGAGGAACACGGCCTTGATGTGGAAAACGATGAAACCATCAATTCCGTGATCGGGCTTCTCTATCCTGCGGATAATATAGCGAATAACGGAATATGGGACGATGAGACAACACTGTCTGAAAATCTCGTTGTTAACCAAGGTGAGACCTTGACTATCGGTGCAAAAGTGACCATCTCTGGTAATGTAACCATCTCTGGCGGCGGCACCATCAAGCGCGATCAAAGCTATCAGGGAGAACTAATTTCTGTGCCGGCTGGAGCAGAACTGACCTTAAAGGATATTACTATTGACGGTGGCGCAACGTGGACTGGTGAAGTTGCTGGTGGGCTGGCCGCGGATGAGGCTGCAATTCGGATTGAGGGCGGTCAGGTAACGCTGGATAATGGTGCAGTAGTCCAAAACAACAACCATACCAGCACTCAGGACAATGCTTACGATCATACGACCTATGAAGAGAGTGGACAAACCTATGACCTTCCTCGATACTATAACATGGGTGGAGGTATCGCCGTCTATGGCGGCACACTGACAATGAACGAGGGTTCCTCTGTAAAAAATAATGCTGTAACAAATACAAATTACTCCAAAGTCACAAGCGGAACAAATCGCACGGGCAACAGCGATTCCTTTGGGGGGCGGTGTTGCTGTTTATGAAAATGGCACATTCATTATGAACGGAGGAGAGATTTCTCAAAATGTTGCCGCTGTGAGTGGCGGTGAAGGCCGCGCCTTTGGCGGCGGTGTAGGTCTGATGACTCGCGGTGCAAATGCCCAGGTATCTGATACTCCGGATGATTATTATATTGGATTTTACATGTATGGCGGCACCATCTGCGATAACGGAGCAGCAAATGGCGGAGGTGGCATTTATGGCGGGGTTGATCAGGGAGACGATGAATCCCAAAGACATACTCATCTCGATATGACCGTTGCATCTGCTGTCTGTGAAAATACCTCATCTGCAGGTGGCGGTGGTATTCAAGTGGGCTCTGGTGACTTGAAGATCGAAGATGGGGCTGATATTTCGTCCAACACCGCAGTCAGCGGCGGTGGAATTCAGGTTGGCTCAGCCAGCCACTTTACAATGAGTGGTGGTTCTGTGTCCTATAATAAAGCTGTCATTGGTGAAAAAAACCTCCTTGGCGGTGGCATTTACTTTAGTAACGGTTCGAACAATCAGCTTAGCATCACCGGCGGAGAGATCAAGAACAACGGCTCAAAGGACTCTGGCGGCGGCATCCAGATCACAACAGGTCTTACCGTGTCTATTGCCAACTGTACCATTCAAGGAAATTCCTGTGGGGCCCAAGGAAGCGGTACCGTTGCAAACGGCGGCGGTATTCAAGCAAATCCGGGTGTTGTTCTGAACCTGTTGGACTGCGTTATTACTGACAATAAATCGATAACCGGTCATGGTGGAGGAGTACATATAAGCGGTCCCAATAAAAATGCGGGTGGAACTGCAACGATTTCAGGGACAACTACCATTCAGGATAATCAATCTTCTTTGGCTGGGGCCAATATGTATGTTGCGACTGTCACATCAACGACGGATTTGAGTAATTTGTCCCAATCATCGCAAATCGGTTTGACCTGGAATGTAAATGACGTGGATGTGAACAATGGTACTGTGGTTGCTTCTGGTGTAACCGAAGATAATTACTCATGCATTAAATACGAACCTGCTGAAAATGCGGATTATGTGTTGCGAAGGGCAGGAAACACTGCGGTTTTACATAAAGCTCTGAGCCTAACCCTGAGGTCTATTTCTCCAGATACAAACCAGCCTATCAACGACATACGCTATACGGTTCTTGGACTTGTCGGAGAAACTGTTGATTTTACAGAAGTCTGCGGTTTTGAACTGACAGGCTATCACATTGACCGCTGGGCAACGAACTATGTTGGGCAAGAAGGCTATCTATGGGAAAACCCCTATACATTCTCCGACTCCTTTAGCAGCGATGCGGCTAGGGGCGGTCCCAATGCTATCTGGGCACCAAACGAGTACAAAATTATCTATGAACTGAACGGTGGCGTTGCTGGTGTGAATGCACCTGATAAACACACCTATGGTACCGTGACGGATCTTGTTGCTCCTACCCGCGAAGGCTGTGTTTTCGGCGGCTGGTTTGCGGACAGCAGCTTCACCGGGCCAAAAATTACATCTTTGGGCGCAGAAGACTATACCAGCGACATTATGCTGTATGCCCTCTGGACAAAGGAGATCGGTGAGGACAGCAGTTATTCTGTTGATGTGATCCAAGATCAAACCTACACTGGTACGGCCATCGAGCCCGCTGTTGTTGTCAGAAACAGCACTACCGGAGATGTGATCGCGGACAGCCAGATAGAGTTTCCTATTCCAGTAACATCAATGTCGGTGAGGCAAAGGTCAGCGTTACGATCGGAAACGATTCCGCCGAGGTCACATTCCAGATCACCAGGGACAACGCCCCCACTGTTGCAATGTCCGACGTATCTGTGACCTATGGCACTGCATATGCGATAACTGCTGCGGCCAAGACCAGCGCGGGCCATGCGATTACAGATGGTACCATCACCATCCGGTATTATACCGATGAAGATTGTTCCAAGGATGAGTCTGAAACCGCTCCCACTGCCGCGGGCATCTACTATGCCAAGGCGACTCTGGCCGAAACGGACAACTATGGCAGTGCAAGCGCATCTGCAAAGATCACCATCCGCAACGCCGACTTCTCTGTCACCGCTCAGGGCTACGACGGCACTTATGACGGCCAGCCGCACTCCATCACTGTAACGGCAGAGGGCGCGGCTGTGACTTACTCCACCACGGAGAACGGCACGTACAGCGAGACGAATCCCACCTTTACCGACGCAGGAGAATATACCGTCTATTACAGGGCTGCCAAGGCCAACCACAACGATGTGACCGGCAATGTGACTGTGAAGATCGCCAAGGCTGTCCCCGCCATCACCATTTCTTCCGACAAAGCCGAGCTTCGCGGCGGCGGTACTGTGGAACTGACAGTCAAGGCCGCCCCCGCGGACAGCACTGTGACCGTCACCCAGACTGATGACCAAGGCAGCGAGGCCAGGATTTTGACTCTGACGGATGGGACCGTATCTGTCAAGCTGGACAACAGGGATGCCAGGTACACCTTTACCGCATCCTGTGCTGAAACGAACAATTACACCGCAGGGAGCAGCGAATGCACCGTGACCGTCTCCCGCCGCTCCTCCGGCGGTGGCGGCGGCTCCAGCAGCACTACCGCGGGAGACCACCACCAACAGGGACGGCTCCAAGACCACCACTGTCACAGACAAGAAAACCGGCACCGTCACTGAGACCACCAAGTTCCAGGACGGCTCCATCCTGGTGGTGGAGACCCAGAAGGACGGCACTGTGACCACCACCGAGACAACCAAAAACGGTGTCAAGATCAAGACCGTGGATGAGCCGGGCGAGGATGTGACTGCTGAGATCACCGTCCCAAAGTCCGTGGGCGAGGCCGTTGTGATCATCCCTGCCGACGTGGACTGCGGCACTGTGGCCGTGGACACGGACACCGGCGAGGTGGTGAAGCTGTCCGTCCCCACTAAGGAGGGGATGACCGTCAAGCTGGCCGACTCCGCTGAACTGGTGCTGGTGGACCGCAGCAGGAATTTTGATGACACTCGGAACCACTGGGCGAAGGACGCCATCAACTTCGCCACTGCCCATGAGCTGTTCTCTGGTACCAGTGACACCGCCTTCACCCCCGACAGCCCCATGACCCGTGCCATGCTGATGACTGTTCTGGCCCGCTTTGACGGACAGGACACCACCGGCGGGGCTGTGTGGTATGAAAAGGCCATGGAATGGGCCAGGAGAACGGCATCTCTGACGGCTCTGATCCCGACGGTTCCATCACCCGGGAGCAGCTTGCCACCATGCTGTGGCGCTATGCGGGCAGTCCCGCTGGGGGGCTCCCTGTCCTCCTTTCGGGGACAGCGCCAGCGTCAGCGCCTACGCCCTGGAGGCTGTGCGCTGGGCCGCGGGCGAGGGCCTAATCTCCGGTACAGATGCCGGCCTGCTGGCCCCTCAGGGCAGCGCAACCCGGGCGCAGGTGGCCACCATCCTCATGCGCTTTGTGGAGAGCCTGACCAAGTAAAGTAAATCGCCCCTGCATGAATAGGAGGGCGGGACGGCACAGCCGCCCCGCCCTCCTTCTGTTTCGATGCTGGATCAAGGACAGCCGCAGGGCAAGTCGTCACGACGTTTCCCTGCGGCTTTTATTCTCTCCTGTATTTCTCCCACAGGCGTGGTGCCCTTTTCTGGTCACGAAGTTTTTTGAATGTCAGAGAAGGCCAGCAGAGAGTCCGTTCCACCCGGCAGCATGAGCACAGTGCCATGGCGGAAGCGACTCAGAAGATGCTGGCAGTTGGAGAGCGGAATCCCGCGTTAAGTGATGTCATCACGGAAATGCAGCCGGGATCTGGCTATGATAGAGCCATAAAGAAACAAGAAGGAGGATTTGAATATGTCCGCTATCAATATCGATCAGAACAACATCCAGAGTGAAGTGATGAATTCCGACAAGCCCGTTCTGCTGGACTTCTGGGCTCCCTGGTGCGGTCCCTGCCGCATGGTCGTCCCCATCGTGGAGGAGATCGCCCGGGAGCGCAACGATATCAAGGTCGGCAAGGTGAACGTGGACGAGCAGCCGGAGCTGGCGAGCCGGTTTGGCGTGGTGAGCATTCCTACCTTGGTCGTCATGAAGAACGGAAAGATCGTCGATCAGGCTATAGGTGCAAGACCCAAGAATGCAATTCTTGGGATGCTGTAGGGAGGGATGACGATGGGGTTCTTCGATCTCTTCCAGCAAGCCGATATCGATCAGGGCGTAAAGGAATATTTGGCCACGCCCGGTGCTGTCCTGCTGGATGTCCGTACCTCTGAAGAATACAGAGACGGCCATATCCCCGGCAGCAAAAAATGTTCCGCTTCAGGCTCTTGACAAGGTGGCCTCTGTCGCAGAAAATAAAAAATATGGCACTGTATGTCTACTGCCACTCTGGCGCCCGGAGCCGTCAGGCTGCCGGCTTGCTGCGGCGTATGGGATATCGCAATGTAAACAACATCGGCGGCATTGCAGCTTATGCGGGAAAGGTGGAACGATAATATGAAAGTCGTGATCGTAGGCGGTGTGGCAGGCGGAGCCACAGCCGCGGCAAGGCTCCGCAGACTGGATGAGCAGGCGGAGATCGTTGTGTTCGAGCGTTCAGGCTTTGTTTCCTACGCTAACTGCGGTCTGCCTTACTACATCGGAGATGTGATCACTGCCCCTGAAGAACTGACCCTTCAGACACCGGAGAGCTTTTTCGCCCGGTTCCGTGTGAACATGAAGGTCCGCCACGAGGTGAAGGCTATCCACCCGGACAGGAAAACGGTATCGGTAAAAAATCTGGAGACCGGAGAAGAATTCGAAGAGAGCTATGACAAGCTGATCCTGTCCCCTGGTGCGAAGCCCGCTCAACCCCGCCTCCCCGGCGTTGGATTGGAGAATCTGTTCACTCTGCGCACCGTGGAGGATACCTTCCGGATCAAAGATCACATCAATAGGCATAACCCCAAGTCTGTCGTTCTGGCGGGCGGCGGTTTTATTGGTCTGGAACTGGCGGAAAATCTGCGGGAGCTCAGCATGGATGTCACTATCGTCCAGCGCCCCAAGCAGCTGATGAATCCCTTCGATGCGGATATGGCATACTTTATCCACGCAGAGGCACGCAAGCACGGTGTGAAGCTGGCCCTGGGATATACCGTGGAAGGCTTTGAGGAAAAGGACGGCGGTGTGGATGTGCTGCTGAAGGACAGCGCTCCCCTTCATGCGGATATGGTGGTGCTGGCCATCGGCATCACGCCGGACACCGCTCTTGCGAAAGAAGCTGGTCTGGAACTGGGGATCAAGGGCAGTATCGTGGTCAACGACCGGATGGAGACATCTGTGCCGGACATCTATGCCGCGGGCGACGCGGTGCAGGTGAAGCACTATGTCACCGGCGAGGATGCCCTGATCTCCCTGGCCGGTCCCGCCAACAAGCAGGGGCGCATCATTGCGGACAATATCTGCGGCGGCGACAGCCGCTATTTGGGTTCTCAGGGAAGCAGCGTCATCAAGGTATTTGATATAACTGCCGCCACTACCGGCATCAACGAGACCAATGCAAAAAAGGCGGGGCTGGATGTGGACAAAGTGATCCTGTCCCCCATGAGCCACGCGGGTTATTACCCCGGCGGAAAGCTGATGACCATGAAGGTGGTCTTTGAGAAGGGGACCTGCCGCCTGCTGGGCGCTCAGATCGTAGGTTACGAGGGTGTGGACAAGCGGATTGATGTGCTGGCTGCCGCCATCCATGCAGGCATGAGAGCAACTCAGCTCAAAAACCTGGATCTGGCCTATGCACCTCCTTACTCCTCCGCCAAGGACCCTGTGAACATAGCGGGATTCATGATCGACAATACTGTAAACGGTACCATGAAGCAGTGGTATCTGGAGGGCGTTGACCATCTTCCAAGGGATGGAAGTGCGATCCTGCTGGATGTCAGGACCCCGGACGAATACGCTGGGGCCATATGGAAGGATTCGGTAATATTCCGCTGGATGACTTGCGGGACCGGCTGGATGAGATAGAGCCGGGTAAGCCTGTATATGTGACCTGCCAGAGCGGCTTGCGCAGCTATATTGCCTGCCGCATTCTGGAAGCCAACGGCCACGAAGCCTATAACTTCGCCGGAGGGTTCCGCTTCTATGATGCGGTAACAAACGACCGGGCATTGGTTGAAAGAGCCATGAGCTGTGGAATGGACAAATAACTGCAAACTGCCAAAGCCGCGCTTTCCATCAGGAGAGCGTGGCTTTTTCTATATTCAAAAGGTGATATCATCACGGAAGAAAGTGGATCTCTCCGGTATAATGATGCCGATCAATGACGGGAGGGTGCTTATGTCTGCTATCAGAAAGAAACGAAAAGCCTTTGTTGTGCAGGAGGACTGTGTTGCCTGTGGCTGTTGCGTGAAAGTCTGTCCTTTGGGAGCGATTCAGATTATGAGAGGCATAATGGCGCAGGTGAATATGGACAACTGCGTGGGATGCGGGAAATGCGCGAAAGAGTGTCCCGCCAGCGTTGTCGAGATCCGGGAGGTGGAAAGATGAAAAGACATTGGTATGATCATCTCTGGGTCGTTTCGCTGACCTATCTGATCTTGGGGTTTTTCAATATCCTGTTTGCATGGTTGGGGCTCTTCTGCTTCTTTATCCCGCTGATCATCTCCGCTGTGAAAGGAACAAAAGGCTACTGCAACCGCTACTGCGGCAGAGGGCAGCTGTTTGGCCTGCTGGGGGGCCGCTTCGGTCTCTCCCCGCAGAAAGGACATTCCAAAGTGGATGAAGAGCAAGTGATTCCGCTATGGATTTCTGGTATTCTTTTTTTGCCATGTTCTTTGTGATGCTCTGGAACACCTATCTGGTGTTTGCGGAAGCACAGGACTTAAAGCAGGTGGTGACGCTGCTGTGGACGTTCAAGCTGCCCTGGCAGTGGGGCTATCACGGAACATTCCTCCATCCCGGCGTGGCGCAGTTCGCCTTTGGATTTTACAGCGTGATGCTGACCTCCACCGTGCTGGGCCTGATCACCATGGTGCTGTTCAAACCCCGGAGCTGGTGCGTCTATTGCCCCATGGGTACGATGACCCAGCTGGTCTGCAAGGCGCGGAACAGCAAAGTGTGATGTCATCACGGAACGGCCGGTATTCTTTAGGTAAAATATGAGCATACCCTCTGTACACTGAGGGGAAAATCAAAAACAGAAAGGGGCACTTCCCATGAGGCTGAAAGATAAAGTGGCGATCATCACCGGAGGCAGCCGCGGCATTGGTTATGCTACGGCGGATAAGTTCCTGGGAGAAGGTGCTAGGGTCATCCTGACCGCAAGTTCACAAGCCTCTGCCGATAAGGCGGTTGCAAGGCTGAAAGAAAAATATCCTGATGCGACGGTCGCCGGCATCAGCCCCCGATCTGGCCAGTCTGGAGTCTGTGCGGGAAGCGTTCAGGTCTGCCACTGAGAAGTATGGATGTATGGATATCCTGGTCAATAACGCAGGCGTTTCCGAAAGCACCCCATTTATGGAATACACAGAGGAGACCTTTGATAAGGTCATGGATCTGAACGTAAAGGGCGTATTCAATACCACCCGCGCCGCAGCAGAGTGTATGGTGGCACGGGGGACAGGCGTGATCCTTTCCACGTCCTCAATGGTCAGCATCTCCGGTCAGCCCAGCGGTTTTGCCTATCCCGCATCCAAATTTGCGGTGAATGGACTGACCGTATCGCTGGCCCGCGAATTGGGACCCAAGGGCATCCGTGTGAACGCGGTTGCTCCTGGGATTACGGAGACTGATATGATGAAAGCGGTACCCAAGGAGGTCATCGAGCCTATGATCGCCAGGATCCCGCTGCGCCGCCTGGGCCAGCCGGAGGATATTGCCAACGCATTTGCGTTCCTGGCCTCCGATGAGGCGTCCTACATCACCGGCGTTGTGCTGAGCGTGGACGGCATGGCAAGGACCTGACGAGTCGTAAGGCTGTGGTAAGTGGCAGCCTCAGAAGCAGATTGCAATATGGATCAGTAAATCAAACTCATATATGATCCTGCAAAGGATACAGACAGAAAAAAAGGGGTTGCTATGCAAAGAGAACAGTTTGATATTACCGGTATGCACTGGTCCACCAGAGTGGAGCGGTGTGCGGCAGAACTGCCCGGTATTGCGGAAGAGTCCGTCAGTCTGGAGGACAAAACAGCATCTGTCAGGCTGGATCGACCTGCAACAGACGACGCCTTCAAAGCCGCTGTGGAAAAAGCTGGGCGTTAGCTGCTGAAAATCAGATAAAAAGCTGAAAATGTCCGCCGAGTTGAACACAAGGCGGACATTTTATTATTGACCGTTTAATTCTTCCAGCTTTTTGGCATTGGTGATCTCGATGCTGCTGCGGGACAGCTTGACCATCCCCTCATTCTGAAAATATCGAAGCATTCTGGTGATCACTTCCCGATGGGAACCCAGGTGATTGGCAATGGTCTCATGGGTGATTTTCAGATGACTGGTCCCTTCGATAGACACTTCCTCCAACAAGAATGCGGCTACACGCTTGTCCAGGCTCTTCCACATGACCTGCTCCATCAGCCACATGACCTCGGAGAAGCGAGAGGCCATCAGTTCGTTGGTATAGTTGGAAACAGGCGCAGATCCTTCCATGATGCTCTGATAAATTTCGGAAGGTATTACCCAAAGGTCAGTGTCCTTTTCCGCCTCAACGGTCACTTCGAACTGAATGGAACGCATGATACAGGAGGCGGAGAACAGGCACAGATCCCGGTCGAACACGCGGTAAATGGTGATCTCCCGCCCCTCGTCAGAGAGGATATAGGCCCGGAGCTGGCCGGACTTCACCAACAGAAGGCCGGTGCAGTCCATGCTTCCATTGTGGATCACGGTCCCTTTGCTTACCCTGCGCTCCATCAGGCTGCCAAGGATGCGTTCCTGCTGAGCCGGTGTCAGCTTGTTCCAAACCGGGAAATAGCTTTGAAAGTCCATACCGAACCCTCCTTCTGCCTATCAGTATATTGAAATCATCAAGACCTGTCAACTGACTCGTTGACAGGCCGCGTTAGCTGATCTGCTCGGTCAGTTTCCATACTTTCCGGAAGGAGCCCGCGGCGGTGGTGAACGCCGGTTCAGGGCTTTGCTGACCAGACTGGCGAGGGGGCTGTCCCCTGCCAGCATGAGAGTATCGATCAGCCCGCCGCCTCCAACTTCCGGATATCCCTTTGTCCGCTGCCCGCTCCGCCGATGTGGTGAAATGGGCAGTGGAGGGGATCACCGCCGGAACTACGGCCGCCATTTTTCTGCTGACAACACCTGCACCCATGGATCTTGACATTCCTATACTGCGACTTGGCGTGACTTCGTCCGAACACTTTGTAAAACAGCGCAATGTGATATGACCCCTCTAAGGTAGATGGTTGCAACTGAGAATCATTTTTCGGTGGCTTTTTTGCTGCTGGGCAGGCAGTTGAAGATTATAACTGGCAACTATCCTCCAGAATCGCTTCATCTAAAGCATTGACCAAACGGGGCAGGTCGAAATTTTCCATGGAGAGATTTAAAATACTCTCTTTACTTCAGGACAAACGCGGCTGTCCAAGAGCTGGTGTCGCCTGTAGGCCGCCTGTTCTCTCTTCCATTGTTAACAATTGATAAATACGTGACTTGCCCCAATGCTCATATGTCATAAAGTAACAAACAAAAATTTGATAGATAGCAGCCCACTATTCCGGGTTACATTTTTTGTTATGTGTTTCATTTTTTGAAAATCGTGCGATAAATATAATAAAAAGCAGATAAAATTCTTTATTAAACAAGCAGAATAAATTTGTGTTTTTGTAACGATAAAATCTTGTGCGGATATTATATTTTTGCCAAAAGTGCCGATTATATTTGTGGGGGATGTTTCTGCAGCAACAGCCCGTATAACTGTAAACTATGGTTATGACAGCTATTCTTAAAACAGGGTTTATTATTATTTGGAGGTGTTCTTATGACGATTACAGGAATGACACGATTTGTGCAACAAAATTATAAGGTTCAAAATTCGCACTTAACCCATAAACTTCCAAATGGCTCTTTACCGCCAAAGGAGCATGTTAACCCATATTGTCCGGAGGGAATGGATATTACAGGTCGAACGGATTTTCGCCGCATTGTCCCTGTTGACGAGGGCGTTGCAAATAAGATAAAATCTTTGGTGTTTGAGAGAATGGAAAAGAACGGCGGCATGAGTGGTGGAGAGATTGAGAGCGAAATTATAAAGGATTACGTTATGTCATTGCCACCCGAAGAACGAGCTGCCGCTGGGTGGACATTAAATCAGATTAGTCTGCAAGAGGCTGACCGGTTGGGAGAATATGTACATCAGCGAGACCCCTCATGGAATTGGGGAAAGCCAGTCAAGCCCGGTATCTTGGATGACTACAAATCAGGCATGAATATACTAATATGATGTGGTTGGAATAGTAATATTACAACTTTCCATTTGTAGGAGGGGAGCCCAAAGTGCTACCGCCCTCTTTTGTTATTTACAACTGAATATCCCGCCGCCCCGCAGCGGCACATGAAGCAGTAAATCTGAAACCGATTTGCTGCTTTTTTGTTGTCTGTTTGGCAAATTTCCAAATGCCCAGTAGTAAGGAGTGAAGCCCGAAAAAGTGGCGGTAGGAAGTGAGCGGCAGTCCGGCAGTTTCTTAGAGCAAGATTCTACCGAGGTGCCAAAATTCACTTTCTGCTCATTTTGCCCCTGCTGGGAATCTTGTTGGGGAGTGACTTCCCCAAACCCTGCCATGCGGCTTGTGTTGCTGAAAATCCCTCAAAATATTTTTTCGGATTTTTCAAAAATAGTTCCGCTCCACACCCTGTTTTTCTGCTATTACCCGAATACCCTGCCGCTGTCAAAGAGCCGTTACAGAGGGAGAAAGCTTCAAAACCACCCCAGTAGCCAACACCTTGCAGCGCATGGTTGATCTGGAAGCCAAGCGAGCCGAGGGCAAAGGCATGGGCTATGACCGCTGGGCGGCAAAGCACAACCTAAAGCAGATGCGGCTACCGTTACTGCCTACCAGCAGTACGGCTTTTCTTCCCCGGAGAAATTGGACGAAGCCTGTTCCGCAGCCTATACCGCCATGCAGAAAAGCATTACAGAGCTGAAAAATGTGGAAAAGAGGCTGAACGGGAAAAGGGGCTGCAACGGCAGGTGCTTGCCTATTCCAAGACCCGCCCCATCCGGGACGGCTATGACGAAAACAAGCCCCGCAGACAAGACATTGAGATTTACTATTCTTTCGTTGGCAAGGTGGACTTGCCCGAATGATCGCCCGCCCTGTCCGACACAAGAGCTAAGTGCCGGATAGGAACGGCAAAATTTTTTACACTTCTATTACTTCTTTATCACACATAAGAAAAATGGTACGGCATGAATCACTGTAGCCTATAAGTGGAGAACTGTTTGATAAAGGCGTTATCTCCTCATGTTCTTAAAGCCGCAAGCATGAACCAGATCTGGTAACTGGGACAGATCCCGGACAACAAAATGGGCACCAGCCCTCCGGAATCGCTCCTCCACCTTCTGGCAGGCCGTCTCCCGCTCCTGGGGAGACATGGCCTCGTACTCCTGCTGGCTCAGCCCTAGCTCGGAGCTGCCCTCGATAACGCCTGCCGTCCACACACCGGCATTGACGCCCTCCTTGATGTCCGAGATGGTATCCCCCACCTTGACCACATTTCCTACCGCAGTAAGTCCCAGGGCCTGCATGTTGGCAAAGATCATGTAGGGATCGGGACGGCCCCTGCCGCCCACTCCCGTCGGGGCTGATCCAGAAGTCGGGGGCGTAGCCCAGCCGGGCCGCCGTGGGTGCGACAATGTGCATCATGGAGTCGGTATAGCCGGTGGTGGAGCCGATCTTCACCCCCATCTCCCGCAGCTTGGCTGCCGTCTCCACAGCAAAGGGCTTGGGGGCGGCGTACTGGTCCAGAATGGAGAACAGCTTTGGCTCAAACTGAGCGTACACCGCATCCACGGCCTCCTCCGTGGCCTCATGGCCGTGGACCCGCTTCCACTCAGCGGCGATGCGCTCCATGTGCAGCATGGTGCGGATGTGGTCCCGCTTCAGCATTCCCATGGGCTTGCGGGTCTCCTCCATGGTAACGGGCACTCCGTGGTGGGCAAAAGCCTCCATGAAGGCCTTCACCGGAGCAAAGCAGCCGTAATCCACCGTAGTACCTGCCCAGTCAAAAATCACCGCTTCAATCATCCGATCTGCTCCTTTCTCTCCTTCAGGAAGGCTGCAATGACGCTGGTCAGCTTGTCAATATCCTCGGGGTAAATTTCCCCGATGTTGCCGATGCGGAAAGTATCCATCTCGGTGAGCTTACCCGGGTAGATGGCGTATCCCCGCTCCTTGATGTAGCGGTAAAACTCTTCAAACCGGAAGGATACCCCGGCAGGATAGAAGAAAAGTGGTGATAATGGGGCCTTGATGGCTGCCGTCAATGTAGGTAGCAAAGCCCATGGCCCGCATCTTCTCAATGAGCAGGCGGTTATTTTCCGTGTAGCGGCGGCTCCGGGCGGGGATGCCACCCTCCTGGGCCAGCTCATCCAGAGCCTTGGAGAAGGCCAGCACCACATGGGTGGGGAGAGGTAAAGCGCCACTTGCCATCCTTTTCCATTCCCTTCCACTGGTCCAGCAGGTCCAGAGACAGGGAGCGGGCCTTGCCCTCGCTGGCCAGCAGTTTGTCCCGGCGGCACAGAATGAAAGAGAAGCCGGGCACGCCCTGGATGCACTTGTTGGCGCTGGACACCAGGAAGTCAATGCCCCAGTCGGCCACAGGGATATCCACCCCGCCGAAGGAGGACATGGCGTCCACAATGAATGTCCTGCCCGCGTCCCGGACCACTTTGCCCACCGACTGGATATCGTTAAGGATCCCGCTGGTGGTCTCACTGTGGACCATGGCCACATGGGTGATAGAGGAGTCCTGGGCCAGCAATTGGGCCATATGGGCGGCGTCAGGCACCTTGTCGTAGTCCTGAGCATAGTGGACAAAGGGGATGCGGCTGTGGGTGCAGATGTCGGTCATACGCTTTCCGTAAGCGCCGTTGGAACAGATGAGCACCTTGTCTTGGTCGCCCACCACGCTGGTGAGCACGCTCTCCACGCCGAAGGTGCCGCTGCCCTGCATCAGCACGGCAGTGTAGTCATCCTCGGAGACATGGGCCAGCTCCAGCAGCTGGCGGCGGATCTTCTGGGTGACGGCCTTGTAGTCGTCATCCCAGGTGCACCGGTCCACCAGCATCTCCTCCTTCACCGTGTCGGTGGTGGTCAGAGGGCCCGGGGTCAGTAGTTTATAGGTATTCATGGTATGAAAGCTCCTTTCGATCAGCCCTTAGCAGACTCGGACAGCTGCTGGTGGGCCTGGAACAGTTCAAAGGTCAGAGGCTCGTCAAAGACGGAAGGGTTGGCGGACTGGTTGGCAGGATCGGCGGTCTCACCCTCATAGAGGGGGTTAGGGTAGGTCTGGAGGAGCTCCTCCCGGCCATTCTCAATGATACACTGGGCCATCTCCATGGCCAGGGGATTGGTGCTCTCCCCTTGTCCAACACGGCCACGGACTCGGTGAGGGAGAAGTTGCCCTCCGCAGGGGTCCACATAGTCGATGGGCAGGCCGTCAGCCTTGGCCGCCACTGCCTGGTGGCGCAGGCCGAAGCCAATGGCTACCTCACCAGCCCGGCACAGCTTCAGGGGACCGGAACCGGAGGTTTCGATGTGAGCTCCGCAGTTGTCATAAATTCCGGACAGAACCGCCTGAGCTCCGTCGTCCCCGTAGGCATCCACCAGGGCCTGGATGAGCAGCCATGCGGTGGAAGAGGACTGGATGTCCGTGACCGCCACCTGACCCGCGTAGATCGGGTCAGCCAGGTCCTTCAGGCTGGTGGGAGTGGGCAGGCCCTCGGAGGCCATCAGCTCAGTGTTGAGGATGATGGCGCCCTCCTGAGAGGTGATGGGGGCGGTGTAGTCGGGAACCTCAGTGAGGGTATTCACTTCAAAGTCCAGAGGCAGGAACATGCTGTTCTGCTCCTGGGCGCTCTGGAGGTAGAAGGTGCTCATGGTCACCAGGTTGGCCTCCAGATTTGTCCCTTCCGCCAGCAGCTTGCCCCCAGCTCGGAGGTGCCGTAGGTCTGGAAAAATGTACTTGCCCTCATAACCGTTGCCGTCCAAGGCGTTCTTCATGGCGGTGACCGCCTCCTCATCGGCATTGGAGTAGATCACCACCTGCTTTTTCTCCGCTGTTTCCGGCGCTGTTGTTTCCTCCGCAGGCGGTCAGCAGGGAGAGGCTCAGGGCGGCAGACAGACCAATGGACATCATTTTTTTGTAATTCATCACTTGATTCCTTCCTTTTTTGTTATTTTAGGACTGTGTTTGGATCGGTACCCGGCCAGCCAGGAGAACAGCGCCTTGGCTGCCAGGTTGGTGGCTAAAATCAACAGGGACAGTACAAACACCTCGTTGAAGCGGTTGACATACTGCAGCTGTTTGATCATGGTGGTGAGGACCATGGTCCGGGCCCCGGCGATGAAAATGAGGGCGCTGATGGTGACCATAGAGTTGATGAAGTAGTAGCTGAACACCTCGATGAGACTGGACAGGGCGTTTGGCGTGACCACCCGCAAAATGGTCTTCAGCCAGCTGTCCCCCATGAGCATGGCGGTGGTCTCCCACCCGGCGTTCATTTTGGACAGGGCGTTCTTCATCATCAGGTAGGGGGTGGAGAAGTAGTGGACGATGTTGCACAGGATCATCAGCAGCAGGGTATTCTGCAAACTGGTTCCGGAGAAGAGGAACAGGTAGGCCACACCCAGCACCATGCCGGGGATGGCGTTGGTCACCAGAGCAATGCTCTCAATGGTCCGCTTATATCCCCGACCCAGGTTGCTTCGGGCGGTGATGAGGGCCGCTCCGTAGGCAATCAGCGTACCGGCGGCAGCGGTCAGCAGTGCCATGAGCAGGGAATGCCCATAGGCGGCCAGCAGGCTGCTGTCTGAGAGGACCGTCTGGAAGTGCTCCAAGGAGAATTCGGTCTGGTAGGGCCACTCCTCCACCGTGGGAACCACAAAGATTACGGCAAAAATGGCCAGAATTCCCGCGGAAATTACGGTACCGGACAGGCCCCATCCTACATCCCGCAGAGAATTTTTCCGCAGATCCGCGTTGGAAATCCGGCTATACCGGATGTTGAACCGCTCCAGGATCTGCAGAATGCAGATGCTGCCGATGGAGGGGATCAGCATTACCATGGCGATGACAGCGCCCCGGTTGAAGTCGGGGATCCCGCCCAGCATCTGGTTGTAGAGGAGGGTGGCGATGACCTCATAGCCGCCGCCCACTGAGGCGGGAATGCCGAAGTCGGTGAAGCACAGGAAGAAGGCCTGGATAAAGGCTCCGGCAAAGGTCCCCAGAAGGGGGGCAGCACCGCGATCCAGAAAGTGGACAGAGCCTTGTCACCCATTACCTTGGAGACGGTAAGGGTCTTTTTTGTCCACAAATCCCATGGTATTGTGGATGAGCAAAAAGGCTACGGGAATGGTGTAGATCACATAGCCCACCATCAGGCCGAAAAAGCCGTAAATATCAAACAGCTGCCGCCCCAGAAGGCGGGTGATGAGGCCCCTGCTTGCCAAAGGAATAGATGATGGCAAAGCCATAGGTAATGGTGGGCAAAAACATGGGCAGGGTGGCCACAGAGGTGATAAGCCGCTTGCTCCCACTTGGGCAGGCCGGTGTAGTGCACCCCATAGGCCAGCAGAAAGGCCAGCAGCGTGGCCGCTGCCGCCGAGGCCCCGGCTACCGCGAAGCTGTTGCCCAGGGCCGGGAGAAATCCCTTCTGCGACAGTACCGAGGCATAAAATTCTCCGGTCAGTCCCCCGTCCCACAGGGACTTTCCCAACAAGATCAGAATTGGGCCGGCCAGGAACACAGCAAACAGGACAACAATGACCGCGAAAATCAGTTTCAGTTCACGATTGGTCCGTGTCATGGCTTCCCCTTATCCTGCCTGGACGGCCCATGTGGGACAGTCGCCAAACAGGGCATAGATGTTGTTGCGCTTGATCTCCAACTGGTTGAGGATGAACTTACGCACGAAGTCGTTTTTAGGCTGGTGAACAATTTCCTCCGGCTTGGCGTATTGGGAGATGGTGCCCTGCTCAATGATCAGCACCCGGTCGGAGAGGGTGAGGGCCTCCTCCGGGTCATGGGTGACAATGATGGTGGTCAGATGAAACTCCCGGGCGATGGTCTTGATCCGGTCCTTGATGGACTCCTTGATCACTCCATCCAGAGCGGACAAAGGCTCATCCAGAAGCAGGATTTTAGGCTTCATCACCATGGTACGCGCCAGAGCCACCCGCTGCTTCTGACCGCCGGAGAGCTGGTCGATACGCTTATCCAAGTGTTCGCGCAGGCCCAGCAGGTCGATGAGCTCCTCCACCTCTTCTTTGGTAGAGATCCCCGGCTTGTTGCGCAGACCGTAAGTGATGTTCTGGAGGACGTTCAGATTGGGAAACAGAGCATAGTCCTGAAAGACAATGTTGAAGCCCCGCTTCTCCATGGGGGTACGGGTCAGGTCCTGCCCGTCGTAACAAATCCGGCCGCTGTCAGCATCCACAATGCCAAGGATCAAATTCAGCAGCGTGGTCTTGCCGCAGCCGGAGGGGCCCAGAATGGAAACGATCTCTCCGTCTGCCACCTGCAGGGAGATATCCTTCAGCACCGGCACACCGTCAAAGGATTTCTGGATGTGTTCCAGTTCCAGCATAAAATATTGCTCCTCTCTCGGAAAAGTATTCTGTTGTTCCGTGCCGCCGTATCCTTCCGGCGGCGGCATCATACTACCAGTTTTATTGCGGAACAAACAAGCACTTCAAATTTAAGTTTTTGTAATAAAAAAAAAGTAAAAACGCTCAAAAAAACCTCCCTTCTGTGTAAGGAACTTACACGGAAGGGAGAACGATTGTTATTCGTCTCCGTATCCCCGGTCGGCAATCACCGCACCGCTTTTGTCAAGACTGCGGGAAAATCGCTCATAGTCGCTTTGGATGATCCCCATGTACAGAAGATCTACCACCGCCAGATCCGGGATACGTGAAAAGATGGCACTGCCATAGATGGACAGGGCGCGCCCTCCGGTGCTCAGGCACACATCGGCGTATTTCCCCCAGCAGGGGCTCTTTGGGACTGGTGATGGCAATGGTGCCTGCCCCGGCCTTTCGTGCCTGCTTAAGCGCCTTAACAGTATCAATGGAGCACCCGGAATGGGACACTGCAACCGCCACATCTGCTACTCCCAGATGGGCGGCAGAGATCTGCTGGAGATAGGTGTCGGTGTGCATCCGGCAGTTAAGGCCCAGATAGGTAAGTTTTGTGAGCAGATCGCTGGCGGGTGTGACGGAGTTTTCCACCCCATAGATGTCAATGGTCCGGGCTGTAGCCAGCATCCGAACTGCTCGGCTCAGGGCATCGGCGGAGAGGAATTTCAGCGCGTCCTCCAACAGTCTCCCCGCAATACGCGTCTCCTTGAGAGGAAGGTCCTCCAGGCGGTCCCAGGGCTTGAGGTCAAAGTCACCCAGGTGGTCAAAGTAGGGGCTCTTTGGAGAGTTTCCACTCCGGTCCCGCAGCAGGCAGTATTTGAAGCTCCGGTAGCCGTCAAAGCCAAGCGCCTGCACAAACCGGACCACCGTTGGCTGGCTGACCTGTACTTGATCTGCCAGTTCTGCGATGGTGCACCGGGTGCACTTCTCCGGATCAGCCAGCACCTGGTCTGCCACCCGCTGCTCCGAGGGGCGCAGGGTAGCATAAGCGCTTTTCACTCGGTCTAAAACCTGTATGTCATGTTGCATTTTCCTGCTCCTCGCTTTGTAATAAATTTACATGGTCCAAGTTTTTTAAGTGCGTGTTATTACAAAATATTAGTGGTCCATTTGTAATAAATACTGAATTTTTTTGATGCGGATCACAGCTGGTTACCATGGTCGGCTACTCTGTCAATGATGCGGGCAAGGCGTGCACCTTTTGCAAACGCACCCAATAAAGGTACACGCTTCCCCGCAGTAATGATGGACAGCAGACCGGAGGAAAGATTGGGCGGCAGATAGATGTACTGTTTGAACCATTTCCTTCCCAGCGCCCTAATCTTTGTATTGTGTTCTGAGGCTCGGCCCAATCTGGGCCGAGCCTCAGAGGGGCATTTTCGACAGAATACAGCGGGAGCACACCGCCAGACTTCCAGGAAATTCTGGTTTTGCCAGGCAAGTTTCAACAGCGTGACCATCAGTTGAAACCTGGCTGTGGTGAGGCTGCTGAAATGCAGCATCATGGCGATGGCCTTTCCATCACCCGCAGGCTTTTCGCGCACAAGCTCAGCTTGTTTTTCTCCTTAATGCTTCTTTTATGACCGGGCCAGAAACATATCGTATATCAGCAAAGCTTTTTCAGCTACCGCACTGCGGTAAATTCTTTGTAAAATATATCGAAATATTTAAAGGAAGGCTCTCTTCCTGATATCCATTTGCAATGATGCAGTAAGAACTGTAGCAAAAGGACATTGCGCCTGCCTCAAGGAAGGCAGATACCCGCTGGATGCTCCCTGTGTTCTTTGTGGAACGAATCAGCGGCCTGCGGAAAGGCGAACTGGCCGCCCTGCTCTGGAGCAATCTGGAGGTGGAGCGCAAAGCACTGTTGGTATCCAAGTGGGTCGTCCAGGGCGGAGGGATCAAGGTGACTCGGCCCAAGACAGCGACCTATGCCCGAAAAATCTCCATCCCCCAAGAAGCGGTGAATTTGCTGGTGCAGGAGCAGGCGGCGGAGAAGATGGGCAGTTTTATGACGCATGTCATGTGAGCACAGGAAAAGCACCGGAGAAAAGGAAAATCCCTTTTCTCCAGTGCTTTCCGCTTCTTTCAGCTTGTGGGCCAAGGCCCTGATGTATCCCGCAAAGGGCGCAAAAACACCCCGCAAACGAGTATGTTTGCGGGGTGTTTTGGAGCTGGAAACGTGACTTGAACACGCGACCTGCTGATTACGAATCAGCTGCTCTACCGACTGAGCTATTCCAGCGTATCAGAAACGTCTGGGCCCTGTCTGGGATGACTGGCTCTGGAGGGCGGGCAGACGGCGCACACGGAATAAAACATAATTTTGCTGCGCTGAGATATGTGCTTAAATATTATACGCAGAAAACCGGAGTGCGTCAAGAGGAAAACGCTGATTTGTCTAAACTGTCTGATTTCGAAAATAGCAGCCGCAGTTTTTTCTCGCCGCACCGCGCCCCGTTCCCCGGGATTTTAACAGAAAACAAATATTCAAACGGCAAAAAATGTAGTATGATAGGGGCGGAAGAAGCGAGACAATTGCAAGGAAACAGGGAAAGAGGTAACAGTTATGCCTGAATTGAGAAAGACAAAGATCATATGCACACTGGGGCCCTCTGTGGACGATGAGGGAGACCCTGCGCCAGCTGATTCTGGCTGGCATGAACGCGGCAAGATTCAACTTTTCCCATGGCACGCACGAGTCCCAGCTGGCCACGCTGCAAAAGCTGAAGCGGGTGCGGGATGAGCTGGGGCGCCCGGTGGCCACGATTCTGGACACGAAGGGCCCGGAGATCCGCATCAAGGCCTTCCGGGACGGCCCGGTGAGCCTGGAACGGGGCGCCCCTTCATCCTGACCACGGAAGAGGTAGAGGGCGATGCCGGACGGGTGTCAGTGACCTATCAGAACCTGGCAAACGAAGTGGAGCCCGGCTGTCACATCCTGGTGGACGACGGACTGGTGGATCTGCTGGTCAAAGAGGTGAGAGGGCCGGAGATCCACTGTGAGGTGGAGAACGGGGGCGTTCTCTCCAACAACAAAAAAGCATCAACATCCCCAACGTACATATCCATCTGCCGGCGCTGACGGAAAGGACCGGGAGGACCTCCGGTTCGCGGCGGAGCAGGACTTTGACTATGTGGCGGCCTCCTTTGTCCGCAAGGCGGAGGATGTGGAGGATATCCGGGAGGAACTGTGCCGGCACGGTGGACAGGGGATCAGGATTATCTCCAAGATCGAGAACCTGGAGGGTGTGGACAACCTGAACGAGATCATCGAGGCCTCAGACGGGCTGATGGTGGCCCGGGAGACCTGGGGGGTGGAGGTGCCTGCCTGCCAGGTGCCCGTGCTCCAGAAAGAGATGATCGCCAAGTGTATTCACCAGGGGAAGCCGGTCATCACGGCCACCCAGATGCTGGACTCCATGATGAGAAACCCCAGACCCACTCGGGCGGAGGTCTCCGACGTGGCAAATGCTGTATTCGATGGGACCTCCTGCGTCATGCTCTCTGGGGAGACCGCGTCGGGCAAATATCCCCTGGAGGCTGTGCGCACCATGGCGGACACTGTGCTGGCGGCGGAGCAGGCCATCAACTACTGGGGCAGGTTCCAGAAGATGGGGTTCTCCAAGCGGGCGGAACGCCCCATCAGCGATGCCATCAGCCACAGCTGCTGCACCACGGCACTGGATCTGGAGGCGAAGGCCATCCTAGTGGCCACGCAGTCGGGAAACTCTGCCCGGGTGATCTCCCGCTTCCGCCCAGGCTGCACCATCGCCGCATTCACCACTACGGAGCGGGTGCGCCGCCAGCTGGCCATTACCTGGGGTGTCCACCCATTCCTGTTCGGGTCAGTGGACTCCACAGACCGCCTGCTTTCCTGTGTGTGGAGTGTGCCAGAAAGGAAGAGGTGGTGTCCGCAGAGGATACAGTGGTGATCACTGCCGGTGTGCCCATCGGGCAGAGCGGGACCACCAACCTGATCAAGGCCCAAGTGGTAGGAGAGAAGATCTGAGGGATGGGCCCCCTTTTATAGGGACCACCATAACAAAGCGGCACGCCACCTGGGACGGCGTGCCGCTTTGCTGTAGAAAACAGCTTTCAAAGGAGGGAGAGCTCCGCAGCAATGGCGAGGGCGGTCTCGTCTACCAGTTCGAAGTTGACATAGGGGTGATAGAGGGCCTCCAGGTCGTCGTGCATGGCCTTGGCCTGGGAGAGGGAATCCACGGCCTCATCCATCAGGGCGCTGGTGATCTTTTGGGAGAAGCGCAGCCGGGGCCTGCTGCGGCGGAGCAGATCGGCGGAGACGGCGTTGTCCAGAAGGAGGCGACGATAGGCCTTGCCGGGGTAGGGGTGCGCGGGAGGAGGAAAGAAAGGCCAGGGAGAGCTGGGGATGAGCAGGTGTTCCAGCCGGTCCGGCGCCATGGGAGAGGGGCAGGCCACCACATCATAGCCTGCCTTCAGGGCACCCGAGAGCAGATGGGCCAGCATTCGGTGGGCCAAGCCATACCGGTCGGAGAGCTCATAGATCCGCTGGCACTGGCACTCCACTGTCCCCCAGAGGCACATCTGCCCGCGGTGGGTGACGGCGCCGAGAAAACGCTGTTTCACCGTGCCGGCGGGCGCCCCCTTCCGGGGCTTCAGCTCCCGATCCAGGATGCCCCGGGCGCGTTTGGACAGCTTTTCCTCCAGCGCGTCGGAGTCCAAGGTGGAGCGGACGTCGTACATCAGCTCGGCAGCCGCATCCAGACAGCGGTATGCCCGCTGGTAGTGCCCCTTGTAGCCTCGCATACAGGAAATAATGGCGGTGCGGAGTCCCTCCATCCCGTTGTGGTCATAGCACTTCCCCAGATTGATGTACTGCTCCACCACCCCTGGATATTTCGGCTCCACCACATGGGGGCGGTGCCGTCCACCAGAGCGGCCTTTTTGCCTGGGAGGAGGATGGCATCCAGGGAATCCGGATCACCGGAGCAGAGGATGCACTCCACGGGCTCGCCTGCCTCCTGGGCCAGGGCAGCCACGCGGCGCATCAGGGTGGATTTCCCACAGCCGGGGCCGCCCTTCAGGATGTAGATGGCGGAGGCCTGCTCCGGCGGAAGAAGCTGGTCGTAGAGAGAATAGAATCCTGTGGGGGAGTTTGCCCCAGAAAATACTGTATCGAATTGACAGGTGACATGGCCGACCCTCCGTTTTTGGGCGCCGGAGGGAAAATTTCCCCCGTGCCTCTGATTTTCTATCTCAGACTATGCGGCGGAGGGGGGAGAGGTGCGGCGGGACTTGGGTGACCAAAGAGAAAAAGAAACATGGGTGGAAAACTGTTGGAAATTTGTATTGACAGAGGTGGAAGAGTTGCGATAAAATGACATAAAAATGAAAGAAAACTTGCAAAAGTTGAGGGAAGAAGAGAAGATGCCAGCGGAAAAACCGGGAAAACGGGACTGGCAGAGAGAAGAGGGAGACAATGCGTACATTTGAAACGAAGATCCAGGAATTGAAGACCGCGGTGCTTACAGAGGTGGCCCGCCTGACCTGGGAGGACAGGCTCCAGACCGGGACTGCTATTCTGGACATCCCGGAGAAGATCATCCCCGGGCCCACGGCCACGCTGCGCTGCTGTATTTATAAGGAGCGGGCCATCATCAACAGCCGGGTGAAAGCTGGCCATGGGAGGGGACAAGAGCAACCCCTGCGTGGTGGAGGTGCTGCCCATCGCCTGTGACGAGTGCCCGGTGACCGAGATCACCGTGGGGCCCTCCTGCCGGGGATGCCTGGCCACGCGGTGCGTCCATGCCTGCCCCAAGGATGCCATCACTATTGTGAATCACCGGGCCTGTATCGACCATGAAAAGTGCATCTCCTGCGGCCGATGTGTATCCGCCTGTCAGTACAGCGCCATTCTCAAGACCCAGAGGCCCTGTGAGAAGGGCTGCCCGGCCAAGGCCATCTCCATGGGCCCGGACCGGAAAGCATCCATTGACGTGAGCCAGTGCATCGCCTGCGGGAACTGTGTGTATCAGTGCCCATTCGGCGCCATTCAGGACAAGTCTTTCATCACCGATGCCATCCACATGATCATGGGTGCTGAGCACTGGGGCTACAAGACCTATGCCGTGCTGGCCCCCTCCATCGTGGGGCAGTTCGCCCCCGCCTCCTACGGCCAGGTGGTGGCCGGATTGAAGAAGCTGGGCTTCAACGGTGGCCGAGGTGGCTCTGGGGGCTGATATGGTGGCAGATCGGGAGTCGGAAGAGCTGGTGGAGAAGGGGATGCTGTGCTCCTCCTGCTGTCCCGGCTTTGTGGGGTACATCAAGAAAAAAGCACCCGGAGATGGAGAATCTGATCTCCCGCACCCCGTCCCCTATGGTGATGATCGGTCTGCACATCAAGGAGAAGGACCCGGATGCCAAGGTGATCTTCATCGGCCCCTGCGTGGCGAAAAAGAAGGAGTTCCAGCTGGGCCGCACCATGAACGCCATTGACTGCGCCCTGACCTACGAGGAGCTGTTCGCCATGTTCGAGTCCCGCGGCATCGACCTGGAATCCCTGGAGGAGGCCCCGCTGGACGAGGCAAGCCCCTTCGGCCGGAACTTCGCCCGCAGCGGCGGTGTGGCCCAGGCGGTGGCGGAGGCCCTGAAGGAGAAGGGGCTGGATAAGGAGTTCCAGCTGAAGGCAGTGCCGTGCAGCGGCATCGAAGCCTGCGAGGTGGCCCTGCTGAAGGCGAAACGGGGCGTGCTGGACGGCAACTTCATCGAAGGCATGGCCTGTGACGGCGGCTGTGTCCAGGGGCCGGCTGTCTGGTGCGCAGCCCCCGCAATCGGATGGATGTGGAGGGCCACGCTAAGCAGGCCAGCGGCCGCAGCATCACCGACGCGGTGGCCGGCCGGGAGCTGGTCCCCAGGACAGCCTGGGGAGAAGGTCGTCCCTGTGCCCAAGTCTCAGCCCAAGGCGGAGGCGGCGGCCAAAACAGAGGGCACGGCCCGGAAGGCCTGAGCCTCAGACAGAAAGCCGGACGCCGGACCTGGATACAGGTCCGGCGTCCGGCTCTTTGTTTCAGGGCGGAGAGAGGGCAGGAGCAGGGGCATCCCCCGGAAACAGGCGCCAGGTGGAGTGGATGACTACCTTTTTCAGTACGACCGTTCAGGAGCAGACACAGAAAAACGCGGCACGGCCTTTTGGCCGCGCGCCGCGTCTGGCTGCGCCCGGGGTCACAGCCCTCGGCATCCACCAGGATGTTGTCAGTGCCATGCTCCTCGAACTCGGTGATGTAGGCGTCGATCCGGCTGGTGAGCTCGGCAAAGTTGCTCTCGTCGATGGGGACATCATCCATGTCCCGACGGGCCAGATCCTCGGCCAGAATATCGAAGAATACGTTGTTCTCATACTCCATGATGGCCTCGTGGATGCCGCCCTCTGCAAAGGCGCGGGAGGGGACGATCTCCCCCTCGTACACCTCGGCCAGGGCGGGCATACCGCTGACCAGGGCCTTGCCGAAGACAAGGCTTTCTACCTCGTCGTAATCCGCGAAGCGCTGGTCTCCCCGTGTGGAGTTGAGGATCCAGTTGCCGATATAGACCAGGTCCAGCAGGCGCCGAAACTGCTTGTTGGTAAATTCCAGAGTCATCCACAGGACCTCCTTTTGTTGGGAGCTCGGGCGGGGAGATCCCCCTCTCTATATTATAGTATATGTGCCATATTTGTCAATCGCCGAGGGAGCTTTCCGACAGTGCGCCGGGAGGGAGGACCGTGGAGGGATACCACACACCGCCCCGATTGGGAAAGAAAGCTTCTGCGCAGGCAGGCGAGGATAGGACGTGCCGCTGCTTGAAAGAATAGACAGGAAAGAGGCGAGATATCCTGAGGAGAGAAAAAATTTTCTCTGCTTTTTTAAAAATATTCTGGGCTGCCCCTTGCAATCCAGAACTTTGTATGGTATAGTAAAACAGTAATTATGGTAGTATTGGTTAGAGTGGGGCTGCGGCTCCGCTCTTTTGATTGAGAAAATGGGGGCACATTCAGCCCCGGACAGGAGGAAGTCCATGGCGAAAGTGACCGATCTGGTGGCCCGACTGGCGCAGCCGCTGGCAGAGGCAGCGGGCTGCTCCCTTTGGGATGTGGAGTATGTCAAGGAAGCGGGCACGTGGTATCTCCGGATCTACATCGACAAGGAGACAGGTGTGTCCATCGACGACTGCGAGGCGGTCTCCCGCCCCTGTCCGACGCACTGGATGAGGCGGACCCCATCGAGGGAAGCTATACCCTGGAGGTGTCCTCCGCCGGGGCCGACCGGGTGCTGAAGAAGCCGGAGCACTTCCAGCAGCTTCTGTGGAGAAGAGGTGGAGGTGCGCCTCTACCGGCCCAAAGACGGGAAAAAAAGGACTTTGTGGGGCGTTTGACAGGCTGGGCGGATGGGGATATCACCCTGGAGCTGAACGGGATGCCCATCACGTTTGAGAAAAAAAGGTCCTTGCCCAGACGCGGCTGTACCCCCCGCTTTTGATACGTTTAGGAGGAATTACCGTGGCTAAGAGAGTAACGAAAAAGGTCAACAGCACCGAGCTGGACAGCAAGGAGTTTTTGCCGCCATCGCCCAGATCGAGGAGGAGAAGGGCATTAAAAACGGCTATATGATGGAGAAGATCACCCAGGCTTTGGTGTCGGCGTACCGCCGGGACCACGAGGGGGTGGGTGACAACCTGACCGTGGAGGCCAACGAGGAGACCGGAGTGGTCCGCATGTTCCTGAAAAAAGAGGTGGTGGAGGAGGTGGACAATCCGGGCACTGAGATCAGTCTGGAGGAGGCCCGCCTGTCCCTGCCCCGAGTGGAGCTGGGGGACACCATCCGCATTGAGGTCAAGCCCAAGAACTTCGGCCGCATCGCCGCCCAGACTGCCCGCCAGGTCATCATTCAGGGAATCCGGGAGGCGGAGCAGGGGATGATCTATGACGAGTTCACCTCCAAGGAGCACGAGATCCTCACTGGCATCATCACCCGGATTGATCCCCGCAGCGGTGCAGTGGCCCTGCGCATCGGCAGCGGCTCCGAGAGCACGGAGGCCTACCTCAGCGTCAACGAGCAGGTGCGGGGCGAGACCTATCAGGAGGGCAGCCGCCTGAGGGTCTATGTGGTGGAGGTCCGCCGCTCCACCAAGGGCCCCCAGGTCCTCATCTCCCGCACCCACCCCGGCCTGGTCAAGCGGCTGTTCGAGCTGGAGGTGCCTGAGATCTATGACGGCACTGTGGAGGTCAAGTCCATCGCCCGGGAGGCGGGCTCCCGCACCAAGCTGGCCGTCTGGTCCGCTGACCCCAATGTGGACCCCATCGGTGCCTGTGTCGGCCCCAGGGGACAGCGGGTGAACACCATCGTGGAAGAGCTGAAGGGCGAAAAGATGGACATCATCAAGTACTCTGACGACCCCGCCGAGTACATCGCCGCCGCCCTCTCTCCTGCCGACGTCATCAGCGTGGAGCCCCTGCCTGACGGCAAGAGCTGCCGGGTGGTGGTTCCGGATGATCAGCTCTCCCTGGCCATCGGTAAGGAGGGCCAGAACGCCCGCCTGGCAGCCAAGCTGACGGGCTACAAGATCGATATCAAGCCGGCCTCGGCCCCCCTGGAGCCCATCGAGGCTCCCGAGGAGGAGCTGTTCGTAGAGGAGGCCGAGGCGCCTGCGGAGGACTCCGCCGGGACCGGGGAGACCGCTCCCGCAGAGGAAGACTAACCGTACAGGAACCGGGACCGGGGAGCTGGGGATCATCCCCCTCCATCATTCCTTACGCCTAATTCCTAATTCGTCGAAGGGTGGTGCGGACCGTGCCCAAGAAGCTCCCTATGCGCCAATGTGTCGGCTGCCGGGAAATGAGACCGAAAAAAGAACTGATCCGGGTGGTCAAGTCCCCGGAAGGGGCCATCTCCCTGGATTTCCGGGGAAAGCTGCCCGGCCGCGGGGCGTATCTGTGCCCGGACAGCGTGTGTCTGGCCCGGGCGAGAAAGTCCAAGGCTCTGGAGCGGGCTTTCGCCCAGGCGATCCCTCCAGAGGTCTATGAGCGCCTGGAGGAGCAGATGAAGGAGGTGCCCGGCGATGCCCCATGACCCCATCCTCCATCTCCTGGGTTTGGCCAAAAGGCCGGACGGCTGGAGATCGGAGAGGAACCGGTGGGCGCGGCCGCCCGGGCCCACCAGGCCCGCGTGCTCCTGCTGGCGGCGGACGCCGCCCCAATACGGTGCGGCGGGCCGCCCACTTCGGAGAGGCCGGGGGCGCCCTGTGGCTCCAAATGCCCTTCACCAAGGCGGAGCTGGGGGAGCAGCTGGGACGCAGCTCCTGCGCCATGCTGGCGGTGACCGACTTCGGGTTCGCCGCCGCCCTGGCGGAGAAGCTGGCCGCTCGGGACGAGGAGCGGTACGGCCCCGCAGCTCAGCAGCTGAGGGCTAAGGCGGACCGCGCCCTGATGCGCCAGAGAGAAAAACGCCAGCACGAGAAAAATATGAGACAGGGAAAGCACAAGCCCTGGGCGCCCAGCCCTCTCGCCCCAGCAAGAGGGAAGAGGCCCCGCCGACAACGTCCAGGCGGGAGCGGGGCAAAGGCGGCTCAGGCAGACGGCCGGGCAGGCCGGAGACCGGGACGGGGAGAGCGCCCCCGAACATTCCCCGGGAAACCGGGGCCGGGCGGGCGGAAGCTGACTGCGAAGCCCAGATCCGGCGGCAGGAACCCTGCCGGGAAACCCTAAGAAACGAGGTGGCCCTATATGATGAACAAATACCGTGTCCACGAGGTGGCCAAGGACTTCAAGCTGAATTCCAAGGACATCGCGGAGATCATGACCAAATACAGCCAGACCCCCAAGAACCACATGCAGGTCCTGGAGGAGCGGGAGCTGGCCGTTATTTTCGACTATCTGACCCAGCACAACCAGGTGGAGAACATAGAGTCCATTTTTGCGGACGTCTACCATGAGCCCAAGCCGGCCCAGGCGAAGCCAGCCCAGCCACAGCAGAGCGCCGCCAAGCCGGCTGCCAAGGGGAGAGCAGGCCACAGAGCGCTGCGCCCCAGGCCGACAAGAGCGGGGGAGCAGCCCCGCGCCCAGGGAGGCAAGCCGGAGCAGGCCCAGGCCCGCCCCGCCACCCGCGTGCCGGAGAAGAAGGTGGTGGACACCCGCAAGGGCGGAGCCGTGAACCTGGAGAAGTACGACGAGCGGCTGGAGTCCTTCACTGACCAGCGTCAGCAGGACCGGGGCGGCAAGCAGAAGTTCCAGGGACGCAACGCCCAGCGCCAGCGCGGCCGCCAGCAGGGGCCGGGCAACAAGCGCAAGCAGGAGGAGCAGGAGCGCCTGCGCCGCCTCCAGCTGGAGATCGCCAAGAAGGCCCCTGTGAAGGTGCTGATCCCCGACGAGATCAGTGTGGGTGAGCTGGCCAGCCGCATGAAGAAGACCGGCGCCGAGGTGGTCAAGTGCCTGATCAAGAACGGCGTCATGGCCTCCCTCTCCGACGTCATCGACTTCGACACCGCCGCCATCATCGCCGAGGAGCTGGGCTGCAAGGTGGAGAAGGAGGTCATCGTCACCATCGAGGAGCGGCTCATCGACACCGCCGAGGACAAGGACGAGGATCTGGTGCCCCGCGCCCCCGTGGTGGTGGTCATGGGCCACGTGGACCACGGCAAGACCTCGCTGCTGGACTATATCCGCAACGCCAACGTGGTCTCCGGCGAGGCGGGCGGCATCACCCAGCACATCGGCGCCTACCAGGTGGAGGTAAAGGGCAGCCCGGTCACCTTCCTGGACACTCCCGGCCACGAGGCCTTCACTGCCATGCGCGCCCGGGGCGCCATGATCACCGACGTGGCCATCCTGGTGGTGGCCGCTGACGACGGCATCATGCCCCAGACCGTGGAGTCCATCAACCACGCCAAGGCCGCCGAGATCCCCATTATCGTGGCCATCAACAAGATGGATAAGCCCACCGCCAACCCCGACCGGATCATGCAGCAGCTCACCGAGTACGAGCTGGTGCCCGAGGAGTGGGGCGGCGAGACCATTATCTGCCCCATCTCCGCTAAGACCGGCATGGGCATCGACAACCTGCTGGACATGGTGGTCCTCACCGCCGAGATGCGGGAGCTGAAGGCCAACCCCAACCGCTCCGCCCACGGCGCCGTCATCGAGGCCCGGCTGGACAAGGGCCGCGGCCCGGTCGCCACGCTGCTGGTGCAGAACGGTACCCTCAAGCAGGGCGACGTGATCATTGCCGGCACCGCCGTGGGCCGCGTCCGGGCCATGACCAACGCCAAGGGCAAGAAGGTCCAGAGCGCCGGCCCCTCCGTCCCCGTGGAGATCATCGGCATGAGTGAGGTGCCCGGCGCGGGCGACGACTTCCACGCCGTGGCCGACGAGCGCATGGCCCGGGAGCTGGTGGAGCAGCGCAAGCACGAGAACAAGATGGCCTCCGGCAGCGCAGTGGGCAAGGTCACCCTGGAGGACCTGTTCAGCCAGATCCAGGCCGGCGAGATGAAGAACCTGAACATCATCGTCAAGGCCGACGTCCAGGGCTCCGCTGAGGCGGTGAAGGCCTCCCTGGAGAAGCTGTCCAACGAGGAGGTCCGGGTGCGGGTCATCCACTGCGCCGTGGGCGCCATCAGCGAGAGCGACGTGATGCTGGCCTCTACCTCCGGTGCCATCATCGTGGGCTTCAATGTCCGCCCCGACGCCAACGCCAAGGAGAACGCCGCCCGGTCCAATGTGGATATGCGGATGTACCGGGTCATCTACGACGCCATCAACGAGGTGGAGGCGGCCATGAAGGGCATGCTGGCCCCCAAATTCCGAGAGGTGGACCTGGGCCGGGCCGAGGTGCGCAATGTGTTCCGCATCACCGGAGTGGGCATGGTGGCCGGCTGCTATGTGACAAACGGCAAGATGCAGCGCAACGCCCAGATGCGCCTGCTGCGGGACAACATCGTGATCTACGACGGCGCCATTGCCTCCCTCCAGCGCTTCAAGGACAGCGTCAAGGAGGTGGCCCGGGGCTACGAGTGCGGCATCACCTTCGAGAAGTTCCAGGATATCAAGGAGGGCGATATTGTAGAGGCCTTCCTGATGGAGCAGATCGAGGTCTGACCTTCCTCTGTCTCTAGGCAGACCTGCAGTTCCGAGATGGGCCGCAGGAGATACGGACCCTGCGGGGACGAGGCGTGCTCCCCCCAGCGGCGGTCGGAGTACCGGAGTAAAAGGAACAACCGAAAACAGGCCCGTTCCATCCCCAATTCATTTGAGGAGGGGACGGGTCTGTCTGCGTGAAAGGAGCTGTGCTGTGAGCTATGTGATGCTGGTGGCGGCCGATCACCCCCTGCCACTGTACGACTCCGGATACGCCGGAGCTCTGCTTCCACAGCGGGCGGAGCGTGCGTTCAGGTGGAGACTCCCGGATTTTCCATCCAGCCGCATCAGTATTACCGGGACGCGGTGGAGGCACTGGGGCTGGAGATGAAGCTCTGGCAGTACGAGCTGAATGTCGAGGCCGCAGAAGCGGAGGCGGAGCAGCTGAGGGCCTACCTGAAGCGCAGCTGCCGCCCTGGCGAGACAATAGAGCTGTGGAATTTGTGGGTGGGAGACGACCGGGAGGAGAAGATCGCCCGGTTCCAGGGGAGGCTGGGCGATCTGGACCGGGAAGCCCTGGAGCAGCTGTGCGACCCTCCCACACAAAACGGCTGCCCCGGCCAGTGCCGGATGGCGGTCACCATTTGATTTTCATCTGCGGGCGGTTTTGCCCGGGAAGGAGGACCAACTATGGCAAGCAATCGCATCGGACGCATCAACGAGGAGATCCAGCGGGAGCTGTCCGCTCTGATCCCCGCGGTCAAGGACCCCCGGGTGTCTGGGATGATCTCGGTGACAGCGGTGGAGACCACCCCGGATCTGCGGTACGCCAAGGCATATATCAGTGTACTGGACAAGGAGAACGGGGGAGCGGGTGCTCAAGGGGCTGAGGTCCGCCTCCGGCTATCTGCGCCGGGAGCTGGGCCGGGCGCTCCAGCTGCGCTACACCCCAGAGCTGGTGTTCCAGCTGGATGACTCCATCGACAAGGGAGCCCACATTCTGGAGCTGCTGCGCAGCGTGGAGGGGCCCAAGGAGGTAAACAGAGGCCCGGAGGGCAAAGGAGACCTGGATATGAATGAGCGACAGACAGCGGAGTGGCTGATGGAACGGGACGATTTTCTGATCCTCACCCACGTCCGGCCGGACGGAGATACCATCGGCTGCGCAGCGGGCTGTGTCTGGCCCTGCGGGGGCGGGGAAAGACGGCCTGGGTGCTGGAAAACCCGGAGGCCACCAGCCTCTTCACCCCCTATCTGGAGGGGCTGACCGCCCCGGAGGGCTGGAGCCCGGACACCGTGGTATCGGTGGATATCGCCGCCCGGGGGCTGTTCCCGGAGAACGCCCGGTGTTACCTGGAGCGGGTGGACCTGGCCATCGACCACCACCCCTCCCAGGAGTTTTTTGCCCGGGAGACCTGCTTGGACGCCGGGCGGGCGGCCTGCGGGGAGCTGATCTATGATATTGCGGGCCTGCTGGGCCCGGTCACCCGGGAGATGGCGGTGCCCCTCTACGTGGGGGTGTCTACCGACACCGGCTGCTTCGTCTACGGAAACACCACGGCGGACACCCACCGGACGGCGGCCGCCCTGATGGAGACCGGCATCCCTGCGGCGGAGCTGAACAAGCGCCACTTCCGGACCAAGACCCTGAAGCGCCTCCGGATCGAGAGCCGGATCGTGGAGGGCATGGAGCTGTTTGACGGCGGGGAGACCGCCGTGGCGGCGGTGGACCTGGCGATGGTGGCCCTGCTGGGGCCGACGAGCGGGACCTGGCGGATATCGCCTCCTTTGTGGGACAGGTGGAGGGCGTGAAGAATGCGATCACCATCCGGGAGCTGAGGCCCGGGACGTGCAAGCTGTCCCTGCGCACTGATCCGGAGGTCCTTAACGCCAGCAGGGTATGCGCCCTGATGGGTGGCGGGGGCCACGCCGCCGCCTCCGGCGCCACGGTGGAGGGCAGCGTGGAGGAGGCCAAGGGGCCATCCTGTGGGCGATAGAGCAGGTGCGTCATGGCTGACGGCATCATCATCATCGACAAGCCCCAAGATTGGACCAGTATGGATGTGTGCGCCAAGCTGAGAGGGATCTTCCACGAAAGGCGCATCGGCCACGCCGGGACACTGGACCCCATGGCGACAGGAGTGCTCCCCGTGTTCGTGGGCCGGGCCACCCGGGCGGTGGAGTTTGCCTCCGAGTCGGAGAAAGAGTATGTAGCCGGCCTGCGGCTGGGGGTGGAGACCAACACCCAGGACACCACCGGCACAGTGCTGGCGAAGCGGCCGGTCTCCGTCTCCCAGGCGGGCTGGAGCAGGTACTGGGGCAGTTCCGGGGAGAGATCCTGCAGATCCCCCATGTACTCCGCCATCAAGGTGGGAGGAAAGAAGCTCTATGAGCTGGCCCGAAAGGGCCAGGAGGTGGAGCGGCAGCCCCGGGCCGTCACCATCCACAGCCTGACGCTGGAAGAGCAGACGGGCCGGCGGATTACACCCTGCGGGTCCGGTGTTCCAAGGGGACCTATGTGCGCACCCTGTGTCATGATATTGGCCGGGCACTGGGGTGCGGGGGCTGCATGAGCGGCCTGCGCCGGACCATGGCGGCCGGGTTCAAGCTGGAGGACGCCCTGCCTCTGGAGCAGGTGCTCCAGGCGGAGGGACCCGCGTCCCTGCTTCTGGGGGTGGACGCCTACTTTGCTGACCGCCCTGTGCTGATCCTCAAGCCTCCGGCAGAGAAAAAGGTGCGCAACGGCATGAGCCTGTTCCTGCCGGAGACACCGGACGGGGAGTACCGGGTCTATGGGGCGGAGGGGACCTTCCTAGCCCTGAGCCGGATGGAGCGGGGAAGGCTGACCACCATCAAGAGCTTCTTCCGGTGTGAGCGCCCGGAAGTCCGCAGAGAAAAAAGAAGGAGACTTATCAGATTGTGAACAAGAACAGACGAGTGATCGCCCTCGGCTTTTTTGACGGAGTCCACAACGGGCACGGGGCCCTGCTTCGCCGGGTGGTGGACAAGGCCGGGAGCTGGATGCGGTGGCGGCCGCATTCACCTTTTGACCGCAGCCCCACCGCCGCCATCACGGGCCAGACAGTGCCCCTGCTCAGCTCGGTGGAGGACCGGGGATGGCTGATGCGGAGCCGCTACGGCATCCAGGGAGGTGGTGGTGTCCAACTTTGATGGCATGATGCGCATGGACTGGGAGGACTTTGTGGACCGGTATCTGGCGGAAGAACTGGGCGCGGTCCATGTGGTGGCCGGCCACGACTTCCACTTCGGCTATATGGGCAAGGGCAACCCCCGGCGCCTCCAGGAGAAGTGCGCCCAGTTGGGCATCGGATGTGACATCATCCCCAAGGTGGAGCAGGACGGCATCACCATCTCTTCCACCTACATCCGCACCCTGATCGCCCAGGGGAGATGGAGCGGGCGGTCCAGTTCCTGGGGCATCCCCATGTCCTGACTCAGAAGGTGGCCCACGGCAAAAAATCGGCAGCAGCACCCTGGGTTTTCCCACGGTGAACCTGCATATCCCGGAGGGAGTCATCGTGCCTGCCTTCGGCGTCTATACGACCAAAGTCTGCTTCGGGGGAGAGCCGTATCGCCGTTACCAACGTGGGGTGCGCCCTACAGTGCAGGACGGAGACCGCCGGGTGACGGTGGAGGGCTTCATCTTGGACTTTGACGGGGACCTGTACGGTCAGACGATGCGGATGGAGTTCTATCACCGCCTGCGGGGGGGAGCGGAAGTTTCCCTCTATGGAGGAGCTGGCGGAGGAGATCCGCAGGAACGCCCAGCAGGCCCGGGAATATTTTCAGGAAAAGGCGGAGTATCAATAAGGAGAGGGGAAAGAGGCCCCTGCCGCGCCACAGGCGGCAGAAAATCAAAAATCGGATCGGGAGGGACTACGAATGCCCCATTCACAGGATACACGCCACATGCGGTACGAGACCCTGTATATCATGCTGCTGATCTTTGCCTCCGGGCTTTTCCTGGCGGGCGCGTTGCTGGATACCCCGGACAATATTGCACGGGGCCTGATCCGCATCGTGATGACGGAGGACCCCCTCATCACTGACTATGTCCGGCTGGCCGGCGTGGGGGCAGCCCTGATCAACTCCTCTGTAGTCACCGCCCTCTCGGTGCTGATCCTGCGCAGCTCTGGGGAACCGGCCAACGGCTTCACGCTGGTGGTGGTAGGATTGATGGCGGGGTTTTCCCTGTTTGGGAAGAACCCGGTCAACACCTGGCCCATCGTCCTGGGGACTTGGCTGTACGCTAAGAGCAGAAAGGAGCCCTTTGGAAAGTATGCGGCCGTGGCCCTGCTGTCCTCGGCCCTGGGGCCGGTCATCAGCTATATCATCCTGGACAACGGCTGGGGCACCCCGGTGCTTGGGGTGGCGACCGGCCTGATGATCGGCTTTTGTAATGCCCTCTCTGTCCGCCTATACATACAAGATCCAGAACGGGATGAACCTGTACAATGTAGGGTTTGCCTGCGGGCTGATGGCCATGCTGCTGGTGTCTCTGATGAGCTCCTTCGGGGGAGCCGGAGGTCTCTTACCTCTGGGCCACAGGGTACAACGCTCTGTTCGGCGGGCTGCTGGGGACGATGTGCATAGCAGCCATCCTTGCCGGCCTGTTTTTCTGCAGGAAGCCGGTCTGGGCGGCCTGGGCGGGTTACCGCCGCCTGCTCCAGACCAGCGGCCGGGCCCCCAGCGACTATCTGCGCATGTTTGGCGCGGCGCCGGTGCTGATCAACATGGGGGTCAACGGGTTGATCGCAATGGGGGGATCCTGCTCACCGGCGGGGGACCTGAATGGGCCCACAGTGGGCGGGGTCCTGACTATCGTGGGCTTCTCTGCCTTTTGGAAAGCATGCGGGCAACATCGTGCCCATCATGGCCGGTGTGGTCCTGGGCAGCTTCGTGATGCACTCCTCGGTCTCCAGCGGCGCCGTCCAGCTGGCCATGCTGTTCGGGACTACCCTGGCTCCCATCTCTGGCTACTTCGGCTGGCCCTACGGCGTGCTGGCGGGGTTCCTCCACTCGGCGGTAGTACTGTATGCGGGCACGCCGGTGGCCGGGCTGAACCTGTATAACAACGGCTTTTCCGGCGGCCTGCTGGCCATCATCCTGTATCCCACCATTGTGGCCATCGCCCGCCACCGCAAGCCGGTGATCACCGAGGCGGAGTACTTCGACCACATGGAGCACGACGAGCCGGAGACCCCGCCTCCAGTGCAGGACATGATCGAGGAGGAGGACTGAGGGAGCGCCCGGCTGGAAAAAGAAAATGGATTTTCCATACAGAACTTCTTTACAGAGCGGGATGGGGAGTATATAATCATTCCGCGGCAGGGGGCGGCGCAGGTGTGCGCTCCGGCAAGACCGCACGGGACAACGTCATTTTGGAGGCTGCTATGGAAAAAGAGGTCATCATCTCCATCAAGGGGATGCAGAAATATGAGAACGCCGAACCGGACACCATCGAGCTGGTGACAGGGGGGCGTTTGGAGCGGGACGGCGAGAGCTTTACCCTGTCTTATCAGGAGAGCGCCGTCACCGGCATGGACGGGACCCTGACCACCTTCCAGATAGAGCCGGAGCGGGTGACCCTGCTCCGGGTGGGGGAGTACACCTCCCAAATGGTGTTTCAGGAGGGGCGGCGGCACATGTCCATGTACAACACCCCTATGGCACCATGTCCATCGGGGTGAACACCCGGCATTTGACAGCCCAGGTGGGCGAGAGCGGCGGCGACATCGAGATCGATTATGCCATCGAGATCGACCACACGGTGGCGGGACGAAATGTATTTCAGATCAAGATCAAGGAGGCGGCACCGGGCTGCAGCTTGAAGCAGTAGCGTGGTCAATTCGATTGCGGGCGGCGCCCGCGCCCGCCCGAGGAATCACCGCAGGGCGGGATTGACTCCCACGCCCGAGGAATCAAAGAGCCCGGGATCCCGCCGCGGGCCGGCCCGCGGTGGGCGATCGACCACACGGTGGCGGGGCGAAATGTATTTCAGATCAAGATTAAGGAGGCAGCACCGGGCTGCAGCTTGAAGCAGTAGTGCGGCCCACTCCAGCGAGAAAGAATTATTGTAAGGTGTGATACGAGAGATGAGCAATATGATCCAGGCCGCGCGGGCTCAGGTCGCTGAGCTGACCCAGGCCGCGTACGAGAGGGCCGCTGCAGCAGGTGTGCTGACCGGCGGAGCAGAGGTGAAGGCCACCGTGGAGATCCCCAAAGACACCGCTCACGGGGACTATGCCTCCTCCTTCGCTATGGCGGGGGCCAAGGCCCTGCACATGGCCCCACGGGCCATTGCCCAGGCCATTGTGGACCACATGGACCTGACAGGGAGCTATTTCCAGAAGGTAGACATCGCCGGCCCCGGTTTTCTGAACTTTATCTGGGGCCCAAGTGGTACGGCCAGGTCCTCGCCCAGGTGGAGCAGGAGGGGCCTGAGTACGGCTCCGGCAGCGAAGGAAAGGGCGAGCGGGTGATGGTGGAGTTCGTCTCCGCCAACCCCACCGGCCCCATGCACATGGGCAACGCCCGTGGCGGCGTACTGGGGACACCCTGGCCAACGTGCTGAAGCGGGACGGCTGGGACACCTGAAAGAATTTTATGTCAACGACGCCGGCAACCAGGTCCACAAATTCGCCATGTCCATCTACGCCCGCTGCATGCAGCTGACGGTGGGGAGGAGAACTACCCCCTTCCCGGGAGGAGGGCTACCATGGGGACGACATCCGGGAGCTGGCCCGGGCTTCCTGGCCCAGGCGGGAGAGTTTCCAGGCCA
>VOFB01003930.1_pt1 | contig 47879 bp, 62 predicted proteins | sample 5384141 | NCBI WGS metagenome assembly VOFB01 (sample SAMN12384721, study PRJNA508395) | human gut metagenome | isolation source: healthy gut A | host: Homo sapiens | reverse complement strand
ACTATGAAAAGTGCTTCCGGTTTTATACGGAAAAACTCGGTTTGGAGACGGCTTCGATATCGAAGGCTGTTACGGCAGTTTCAAGGTGGCCGAAGGCATCGAGGGTTGGCGATATTTACGTCCGGTATCTCCATGGCGCCGGTCGCCGGGAACGCAGACAAGGAGCCTGCCGGCTGCAGGGATAAGATGATGGTGTCGTTTGAAGTCGACAATGTGGACGAAGCCTTCGAAACGCTCTGCGAGGGCGGAGAGCCAACTGGCTGACCGATACGTTCCGGTTAGTCGTACGCATCTGACAGAGCGAACAGAGCAGCAGCAGGATGCCGCTGAAAATTGTCCAGCCCGACCCGGCGATCTGCATGGCGCCCATGTCGCTGCCGAGCCCGATGGCACCGAACGCACGCAGCATGAGCCAGAACCCGAGGAATATCGGGAGCGTAGCGGCCGAAAGCGCGACGTTGAAAATCAAGATGATGCCCAGCACGATCTCGATGATGCCGCCCGCCAGCATCCAGCCGCGTCCGGTGATGAAATGTTTGTTGACCGATGAGAGTACGACTTCGAGGATGCCCGAAATCAGCATCAGCCACCCGAACAGGAGCGACATGCCCAGGTAACTTTGTGTGGGGTAGACGAATACGAGGATGCCGACTACGAACAGGGCGATGCCGATGATAAGCAGCAGCCACCAATAGCGCACGGCGCGTTTCGAATTTTCGATCAGGGTTGAGAAATTTTCCATAGCATACGGATTTTCCCTCCCTTAAAGCAATTTACATACCAGAGTTCCCGACGGTTCGATCGGCGGATGGTTGGTCTGGGATGTACGCCGTATATTCCTTTCGCGGCAGGCGGACGCCTGTCTGCGGGGCTGGGCGTTCTGCCCTGCGGGCGGCCGGGAAATAGGAATGCCCGTTACCGGCCGGAATGCCGGGCTCCGGTTGCCGGGCTCAGGGTACGGGGACGGCTGCGGGTGCATTCCGCAACGGGACTACTTCGCCGATCTCGGGGCGCAGTACATGCAGTGCGGTGTCTGCGGCCAGTGCCGCTTCGGTCGCCAGGGGTTCGTCCCAACGGTGTCTGGCGAGGGCGAACTTGGAGTGGTGGACGGTTATGATCTGCTTGGCACCCAGTTCTTTGGCCGCCAGGGAAAGTTGGTCGGGCATCGTGTGGATGTATTTCCATGCTTCGTTGTACTGTCTGTTTTCGAGGATCGCCAGGTCAATGCCGGGGAACTGCCGGCCGATCTGCGCGAAATGCTTGCCGTAACCGCCGTCCCCGCCCATGTAGACCTGCCGTGCCGGGGTTTCCAGCAGGAACGATGCCCACAACGTCCGGTTGGGATTGAGTCCGCGTCCCGAAAAGTGCCGCGACGGCAGGCAGTGCACCGCGAACCCGTCGCCGAGCGCAGCCGTTTCGTGCCAGTCGAGTTCGATGATTTTCTCCGGCTCGAAACCCCAGTATTCGAAATGCTCCCCGACGCCGAGCGGGCAGACGACCTTCCCGATCCGGGATTTGAGTTCGGTGACCGTCCGGTAGTCGAGGTGATCCCAGTGGTCATGCGTGATGACGAGCAAATCCACGTCGGGCATGTCGCCGGGACGGTAGATGTCGGTGCCCTTGAAAGGCCTGTTGAGGAAGGAGAACGGTGCGGCGGCCCGGAATACGGGGTCGACGAGCACACGCCGCCCTTCGGCCTGGAGCAGGTAGGAGGAGTGCCCGAACCACACCAGCAGGTTGCTGTCCCGATCCAGTGCGCGCAGGTCGGTCTTGAGGGCCGGGACGGCCGCGTCGGGGCGCAGCCCCTCCTTTTTTCGGAACAGGAATTCGAGGATGCCGCTCAGGCGGCTTTTGTCGCCCGTCATCATCGGGCTTGCTTCCAGGTTGCGGAACTGCCCGTCGCGGTAGTTCGGCGATTGCAGGATGCGTTCGAGCCGGCTGCCCCGCGGCAGGCGTCCGAAGGCCGGGAGGTTGAGGATTATCAGGCCGGCGATCGCGGCGGCGAGTATTATTCCTGTCAGGATTCCCATTGTGCGTCTTATTTTCGTGCTGGACATATCGTTTCCCACTGGTTGTACGGTGCAAAGATACCGTTTCCTGCGGAATTGCGGTTATACGGATTACGGTTTGGGTTACCATAATCCCCGAAATCTTTGCCGGCACCCGGAGGGCATCCTGGAAATGCCCCGCTGCATTTTGTCGTGCAAAGGGGAATTCCGGGCTGTTTTGAATGCCGGATAGTCGGAATAGTTGCTAAAATTTCCATTTATTATACGATTTATATGCCAATTTTTATAATTTTGTACTTAATTGTTCCATAATAGTGATGCCTTTTACGTATTGTCTGAGAAAATTGTGGCCGCTGCACAGGGGATGGAAGTGCATGGCGGCCCTGCTTGCCTGCCTGTGCCTGTTGCCGGACATGGCGGCGCATGCCCAGTCCCCGCCCCGGAAGGTGGTTGTCAACGGCCGTGTCGCCGATGAATCGGGCGATCCCGTCGCCGGGGCTACCATTGTCGAACGGGGTACCTCGAACGGGGTCGCGACCCTTTCCGAAGGCGAATTCTCGATCGCCGTCCTGCCCGGTGCCGTGCTCGATGTCTCGTGTCTGGGGTATATCGACCAGAGTATCGGGACGGGAACCCGTACCGAATTCGAAATCGTGTTGCAGGAGGATGTGAAGGCGATCGCCGAGGTGATCGTGACGGCGCTGGGGCTCGAACGCAACTATGCCGACCTGACCTATTCGGCCGATAAGATCAGGGGGGCGCAGCTCACGGCGGTGAAGGATCCCAACTTGATCCTGTCGCTTTCGGGCAAGTCGGCCGGCGTGCAGGTGAACAAGAACTCCTCGGGTGCGGGCGCTTCGGCCAAGGTAAGCATCCGCGGCGTGCGGTCGGTCGCCAGCGACAACCAGCCGCTCTATGTGGTCGACGGTATGCCCATTCTCAATTCGACCCCCGAGCAGGCCTACTCGGCCATAGGCGGTGTGGCCGATGCCGGGAACCGCGATGGCGGCGACGGCATTTCGAACCTCAACGCCGAGGATATCGAGAGCGTCTCGATCCTCAAGGGTGCCCCGGCCGCCGCCTTGTACGGCAGTCAGGCCGCCAACGGCGTGATCCTCATTACGACCAAAAAGGGCAATGCCCGCAAACAGCAACCCGTGACGTTCACTTCGAACCTTACGCTCCAGTCCCCCTTCAGCCTGCCTGCGTTCCAGAACCGTTACGGGGTGAGCGACGGGGTGGAAAGCTGGGGCGCCCGTGCGCGGATGAAGACCTACGACAATGCGGGCGATTTTTTCCGGACGGGGATCACGGCGATGAATGCGGTCTCGGTTTCCTCCGGGTCGGAACAGGTGCAGAACTATTTTTCCTATGCCAATACGGCCGAGCGGGGAATCACGGGTTCGAACCGCTTGATGCGCCATAACTTCAACCTGCGCACCACGACCGGGCTTTTCCGGCAACGGCTCAAGCTCGACGGGAATATCAGCTTCATGCGCCAGGTGGTCGAGGACAAACCCGTGCCGGGCGGTTTCTATATGAACCCGCTGGTCGGGCTTTACCGCTTCCCCCGCGGGGTGGACATCACGCCTTACCGGGAGCATTTCGAGGTCTATGACGCCGGCCGCAAACTCAATGTCCAGGATTGGATCGCCCCGAGCGACGATTTCGAGCAGAACCCCTACTGGGTCGTCAACCGCATCCGCAGCAGGAGCCTGCGCAACCGGGTCATGGCCTCGTTTACCGCCGATTGGAAGGTGAACGGCTGGCTGCGGCTCAAGGCGCGCGGCAATGTGGACTATGTGAATGACAAGGTGCGGCAGAAATTCTATGCTTCGACGGCGCCTGCGCTGGCCGGTGCCAACGGGCGCTATATCGAGAGCAGCTACTCGGAAACCCTGTTCAACGGCGAGGTGCTGGCGATGTTCGACAAACGCCTCTCCCCGGACTGGGAGTTCAGCGCGACCGCAGGTGCGGGGCTGAACGACCGGACGGTCAATTCGCTGCGTATAGATTCCAAGACGGCGTCGCTCTATTTCCCCAACGTGTTCAACGTCGCCAATATCGTCATGAACGGTTCGGCCTATGTCGACGAACAGATCGATGCGCGGCGCCAGACGCAGTCGCTTTTCGCCACGGCGTCGTTCAAGTATGCCGGAAGCCTCAATTTCGAAGTCACGGGACGCAACGACTGGGCATCGACGCTCGCCTACACCTCGCACGAAGGCAGCGGGTTCTTCTATTATTCGGCTGGCGCATCGTGGGTGATCGGCAAGATGTTCGAACTGCCCCGGTGGATTTCGTTCGCCAAGGTGCGCCTGACATGGAGCCGCGTGGGGAACGACATCCCCATGTTCATCACCAATCCTAAGTCGCACGTCACGGCCGGAGGGGGCATCAATGCCGCCGACGCCGCCCCCGGCACCGACCTCAAGCCGGAGATGACCAACGCCCTCGAGGCGGGGCTCGAATGGCGGTTCCTCGACGACAGGCTGGGCATCAACCTGACCTACTACAAGACCAATACGCACAACCAGTTCTTCAAGCTTCCGGCCCTTTCGGGCGAGGCGTACGCCTACCGTTACGAGAATGCGGGCAATATCGAGAACCAGGGCGTCGAGGTGTCGCTGAACGCTTACCCGGTTTACGGAGGTGCGCTGACGTGGCAGTCGACGGTGAACTTCGCACATAACAGGAACCGCGTGATAAAACTCCATGACGAGCTGCGCGAATATGTCTACGGTCCGTCGAGTTTTTCATCGTCTTATGCCATGAAACTCGTCGAGGGCGGTTCGATCGGCGATATTTACGGGCGGGCGTTCGAGCGCGACGCAATGGGGAGGATCGTCTACGAGGCCGAAGGCGATTCCGCCGGGTTGCCCCGCACCGTGGGCGACGGCAATACGGTGAAGGTCGGCAATGCCAATCCCGTGTTCTCGCTCTCCTGGGGCAACACGTTCTCCTATAAGGGCATGTCGCTGTCCGTGCTGCTGGACTGCCGCTATGGCGGACGGCTCCTGTCGCAGACGATGGCCGACCTGGATTCCTACGGGGTGTCGGCCGCAACGGCCGATGCCCGCGACCGGGGCTGCGTGATGCTCGAAGGGCAGCGGATCGACGACGTGAAGGGTTTTTACAAACTGGTCGGCGGCCGCGCAGGTGTGACCGAGTATTACATGTACGATGCGACGAACATCCGGCTCCGCGAACTGGCGGTGTCCTATGCGCTGCCGCAGCGTCTGATGCGCCGTACGCGGGTATTCAGCGGCATGACCGTGTCGCTGGTGGCGCGCAACCTCTTCTTTATCTACAATGCCGCGCCGTTCGATCCCGACCTCGTCCTTTCGACGGGCAACGACAACCAGGGGATCGACGTCTACGGCATGCCGACCGTACGGAGCTTCGGCTTCAACATAAAACTGGAGTTCTGAGAATCATGAAGCGCTTTTACATATATCTGTTCGCCGCATTTTGCACAGTCTTTTTGGGTGCCTGCACGGGGAATTTCCGGGATATGAACGACGACCTCACGGGGATTTCGGACGAGGATCTCGAGGCCGACGACAACGGCTTCGGATACCGCCTGCAGATCGTACAGCAGGGGATTTATTTCAACTACGATTTCGGCAAGGGCAAGAACTGGCCGTTCCAGATGACGCAGAACCTCAATGCGGATATGTTCTCGGGCTATATGCACGATCCCAAACCGTTGCAGGGCGGCAGCCACAACTCCGATTACAACCTGCAGGACAGTTGGAACAGCGCCATGTGGCAGTTTACCTATTCCTACGTCATGCCCCAGATTTACCGGCTGGAGCAGACGGCACGCGAGAAGATGCCGCCGTTCTATGCCATTACGAAGATACTCAAAGTCCTGGCCATGCACCGCGTGACGGACTACTACGGGCCGGTGATATACAGCCATTTCGCCGACCGCGGCAGCGAATATGTGCCCGACAGCCAGCAACAGGCCTACAATTGTTTCTTCGATGACCTGGACGAGGCGGCGGACATCCTGGCGGCCTGGGTCGAGGAGCAGCCCGAGGCCGGCGAGTTTTCCAGGTTCGACCTGCTTCTCGACGGCAGCTATACGGCCTGGCTCCGTTTTGCCAACTCCCTGCGCATGCGCCTTGCCGTGCGTATCGCAGTTGCCGCGCCCGAAAAGGCCCGTGCGGAATTCCGGAAGGCGGCGCAGGCGGCCGGAGGGGTGATCGAGACCAGTATGGAGAATGCCGCCGTGAAGACCTCGGGCACCTATTCCAATCCGTTGGGCGAGATCAACCTGAACTGGAACGAGGCGGCCATGAACGCTTCGATGGAATCCGTACTGACCGGGTACGGGGATCCGCGGCTGGAGAAGTTTTTCAAGCCCTGCGGCAGCGACCTGGTCATTGCCGGCGATGCGGGCGACGGGACGGTCGTCCTGAAGGGGCAATACCATGGAATCCGTCAGGGGACGGGGTTCTCGCATAATTATTACGCGGCATTTTCCCGCCTTACGGTGGATACGGATACCGATGCCGTCCTGATGACGGCGGCCGAGGTGTGGTTCCTACGTGCCGAAGCGGCATTGCGCGGCTGGACGGACGAAGATGCGGAGCGCTGTTACCGCAACGGCGTTGCGGCATCGTTCGCGCAATGGCAGCTGTCCGGGGCCGAAAGCTACCTGGGGAGCGACGCCATGGCTGCCGATTACCACGATCCGGTAGATCCGGGGAACGACATTGCCGCCCGGTGCCGCGTGTCGCCCCGCTGGGACGCTGCAGCGGACGCCGAACTGAAGCTCGAGCGGATTATCACCCAGAAATGGATTGCCATGTATCCCGAAGGGTGCGAGGCCTGGGCCGAACAGCGGCGGACGGGATATCCTCGCCTGTTCCCCGTACGTCTGAACCACAGCAAGGGTTATATAGATACTGAAACGATGATCCGCCGGCTGCCGTTCCCGGCCGTGCTGGCGACGTCCGATCCCGAGCAGTATGCGGCGCGACATTCCGAGCGCCACGCAGTGGACCTCGGCTATCGACCTGACCAACCGCCGGATCTATTACAAGACCGCCTACAACAATACGATCCGCTGTATCGATCTCGCGGGGATCGACTTCGGGAAAACGGCCTATCAGTCCCATCCGCTGGACCCGAAACGGGAACAGCCCGTGGAACGGATCGCTGTTCCGGAGTAAGACGGCGGTTGCGGTCCGTTTTCGGCCGCTTCTTCGTCGTCGCGTCGCCGGGGCTGAACTCCTCGTCGGCGAAAAAGTCGGCTAGTCCCGTGAGCTGTTTCTGGCGCAGCAGTGCGTTGCGCTCCGTGCTGATATGGCGCATGGTCCACCGGTCGGACCGCCGCGTCCGGATAGGTTTCCTTTGCAATTGGCCGGCGGAGATTCCCTGACGACCGGTTGGCCCGCTGGGTGTGGTTTCCGGCCGGCGGTTTCTGTGCCCGTCGCACCCATACATTCCGTGCCTTTGCATCCAAAAAAAAGAGCTGAAGGCATCAGATCCTAAGTCTGACGTGGCTACCAATTACACCATATCCGCTTGCTATATGCAAAGGTATATAAAAATTCACAAATCGCAATCCGGGGCGGGGATTATAAGGCTTTTTTATTTACTTTTGTAGATAATTTTACCCGATTATGCCGCAGAATGTCGCACTCGTTTTAACGCCCCGTCAGGCTGCCGACGCGAAGTATTACACTTCGCTTGCCGCGCGGCGTCTGGGGGTGCCGGAGCACGATATTGCCTTGGTGAGGGTCGTCAAACGCTCGATCGATGCCCGGCAGCGGCAACCGAAGGTCAACCTGACGCTGGAGGTCTATGTCGACCGGGAGCCGCAGCCCGCACCCGTGCATTTCGATTATCCCGATGTCTCGGGACATACCGAGGTCGTAGTCGTGGGATCGGGCCCGGCTGGGCTTTTCGCGGCGCTGCGGCTGATCGAGTTGGGGCTGAAGCCCGTTATCCTGGAGCGGGGCCGTGACGTTTCGGCGCGCAAGGTCGACATTGCGCAGATCAACCGCAACGGGGCAGTCGATCCCGATTCGAACTACGCTTTCGGCGAGGGCGGCGCGGGGACTTTCTCGGACGGCAAGCTTTTCACGCGTAGCAAGAAGCGCGGCGATTACAACAAGGCGTTGCAGACGCTGGTGTTCCATGGCGCCACGCCCGAAATCCTCTATGAAGCCCATCCGCATATCGGAACCGACAAGTTGCCGCGCATCATGCAGAATATCCGGCAGACGATCCTTGGCTCGGGCGGCCAGTTCGTGTTCGGTAGCCGCGTTACGGATCTTGAAATCCGCAACGGCCGTATCCGGGGCGTGCGGTGCGGCGACACGTTTGTCGAAGGGGCGGCCGTGGTTTTGGCCACGGGACATTCGGCACGCGATATTTACGAGCTGCTTTACCGCGGGCCGAGCAGTACGCCTTATTTCAAGGAGCTGGAGCGGCAATACGGGTTCTTCCGGGTCTACGAGACCGGCTGGCCCAAAGCCGACACCTATTTCTCGCCCGAAGTGCAGCGTAAACCGCAGAATGACCATCCGGTGATTCTTTACCCCCCGACCTTCACGCGCAATGTCTGTTCGGCGCCCCATCTGATGGCGGAGATCGACCGTCTGGCCAAAACCCATCCGTGGGACTGGGTCATCACGTTCCATCCCAAGCTGACTGACCCCGGGATCATAGCCGGCTATAAACGTATTGCGGAGGAGAACGAGAACGTCATATTCTATGAGGGTTCCGACAAGATGCCGCTTCTGCAGCAGGCCGACGTGATGTTGTGCGACAGCTCGTCGATCATCCTCGAATTCATGTTCCTCGACAAACCGGTCGTGACGTTCCGCAATTCGCATCCGGGGCCCCATCTGATCGACGTCGATACGCCGGAGGCCGTCGGCCCGGCCATCGAGCGTGCGCTGGCGCGGCCTGAGGGGTTAATGGAGGAGATCCGCAGCTACACCATGCACCACGAGCCGCACCGCGACTGCCGCTGTTCGGCGCGCGTGCTGGACGCCGTTGACGACTATATCGTGCGGGGGCATGCGGGGCTGAAACGCAAGCCCCTGAACCTGGTGCGCAAATGGAAACTGCGCCGGCAGTTACATTATTATCCCCTGCTGGAAAAATTCCGCCGCCGATAGAAAACGTGAGTGCCGCCCCGACCGGGGCGGCACTCACGTTTATGGATGCCGTTTCCTGGGCCGGATGTTTCCGGCCGGGGCTCAATGGCCTGCGCTGGCGGGAACGGGGTTTTTCACCTCGGGTTTGGGGGTGCGGGTCTGATCCGTTTCTCCCAAGTGGCGAGTAAGCCCGATTTCGCAGCGGGTGCGGTGTTCTCGGATGGTTTGCTGGTAACGTTCCTCGTTGGCCGAAAGGCTGTTGCGCTCGCATTTGCCGTGGTGGAGGTGGAAGACCACGCCGCGGAACTTCATGCACCGCTGGCGCACGCCGCTGTTGTCGAGGCGGATCGCCAGTTCGGAATCTTCGCGGCCCCAGCCGCAGAACGATTCGTCGTAACCGTTGACGCGGATCAGGTCGTTGCGCCAGAAGGCCATGTTGCAGCCTTTGACGAAGCGGGTGGAACCCAGCGTCCGGTAGAGGAATGCCATGAGCGGGATGCGGATGGCGTTGTTGCTGTTGCGCACGCCCCGCATCAGTGGTGTGAGCGAGGTGATCTCCCCGCTGAGTACCTTGCGGGTGAGCATTTCGGTGATGATGCCGCGCGACCCGGTGACGTAGCAGCCCCGTTGTGCGAAGATCATGTGATCCTGGATGAAGTTACGTTGGAGGATCAGGTCGCCGTCGATCTGTATGATGTATTCGCAACGGCTCGCCGCGATGGCTTTGTTGCGGATCATGGCCAGGCGGAACCCCTTGTCCTCGTGCCAGATGTGCCGGATGGGGACGGGCGACACCGCTTCGAAATGGCGGACGACATCGCGGGTGCTGATACCTGAACCGTCGTCAGCGATCAGGATTTCCGTGGGCATGGCCGTTTGTTGCATTACGCTGTCCAGGCACAGGTAGAGGGCCCGCGGCCAGTTGTAGGTGGAGATGATCAGTGATACCGTCATTGGTAAATTAGGGGAATTTTCGGTTTGCGGCGTAAAGTTATATCTATCGCCGATTATGGACTTATATAACCGGGAGATTATTAGCTATAAAATAGCTGAACGCCCTAACTTTATGCAGATCATGAAGATGCTGGACGATGCGTTTGCCAGAATACCGGATTCTCCGGGTATTGTCTTGCATTCCGACCAGGGCTGGCAGTATCAGATGAAGCAGTATCAGCTCCGTTTAAGACAGAAAGGTATTACACAGAGCATGTCGCGCAAGGGTAACTGTCTGGATAACGCTGCTATGGAAAGTTTCTTTGGATTATTGAAGTCCGAATTATTATATTTGCAAAAATTCTCATCCATAGACCATTTCCGAAAAGAATTGGAAGAATATATCGACTACTACAATAACAAGCGGATAAAGAAATACTTAAACAACATGAGCCCGGTACAATACCGAACTCATGCCATCTAAACAAATACTAATCCGTCCAATATTTGGGGTGCACTTCAATGGAGGGGTTGCGTTTCCGGTGCAAGGTTTCAAGCATACAGGATATGTCGCCGTGCTGTATAATCCGGGCTCCGACTATTTCGAGGTCGAGCTGCAGGACGACATGGGCATGCCAAAACCCGTGTCGAAGATGTTTGCTTTACAGAACTTGTCGATAAAATCGACGAATTGGTCGAGCGCACCGACAACTATGATGCAGACATCGAGGTCTGAAGAATACACCTGAATCCGATCCGGATAAACAGGCAGCCAAGATCTCGGTAAACTGGTTTGCGAGCTTCAGGAGCTCGGTATTGGGGGGACATTATTATCATCGACTGATCGAGGTGGGGAATTTTCCCCACTTTTTTTGTTCGTGTCTTATTCTTTGTGATGAATCACAAAGAGTCCCTACGCCGCTATGGCAGCCGGCCGCCCGGCAGCCTTCGCCTGCCGTCAGGGCGACCCGGCCGCAGCCCCCTGAACTCGCGTTGCCCGGCGAGGATGCCGCCGGGGCTCGCTCGCGTCCGCCGTCGCTCGGCAAGCTCGCTCGTCGTCCGGGGGAGAGCGGTCGCCTCACTCACAACACGACGCAAAGTTAGCCGAAGTCACGTCGACAGCGGCAAGGATCGGCCTCGGCATCATGCCGAGGCCGCCCGCGTGCACGCTGCGGAAATATTGATCCGCGCGCAGCGCCCTCCGGCTGCGCCGTCGGTAAATATTTCCTTGCGTGTCCTTGCCTATGGTGCAGTCTCCGCGACCGGCTGATCGCCGCATCGCTGTTCCGAGTGTTTCGGCAGTGTAAAACTCCGGCGCAGGAGGATAAAGTCTGCAACAAATCAATGGGACATTCCCAAGTTCTCGAAAAGGTCTCGGCGCACTTCGCCGAACTGCTGGTCTTGAAAATCGAATCCATGACTCAAACGTGGCAAAAGCCGTGGTTCTACGGCCAGGGCTCTCCTTCCCTGCAACATCACGGGTAAGAGGTATGCCGGCACGAACCTTCTGACGCTGCTCATGCTTACGGAAGTCAAGGGTTACCGGACTCCGGTATTCCTGACCTTTCGTCAGGCCAAAGAACGCGGCCTGACGGTCAGGAAGGGCTCCAAACAGTTCCCGGTGGTATTCTGGAAACCTTTTTACCAGGCGAATAATCCGACCGACGGTCAGCGCCGGTATCTTACGGTCGAGGAATACAACGCCTTGCCCGAAAGCGCCCGCGCCGAGTATGTACTGCGCTTCAGTTTACGCTATTATCCGGTTCTGAACCTCGATCAGACGGATTTCGAGGAGCGCTTCCCGGAACAGTGGCAGAAGCTCCTGGAGCGTCAGTCGATGACGCCACGTCCGTCGGGGAGCGTGCACCCCGTACTTGAGCGGCTGCTTGCCGCGCAGTCGTGGGTCTGCCCGATCCTCCAGAAGTCGGGAGATGCAGCCTTCTACTCTCCCTGTGACGATAGGATCGTCCTGCCGCGCCAGGAGCAGTTTCACGACCTGGAAGCCTTCTACTCGACCATGCTGCACGAAATGGCCCACTCGACCGGCTCGGCGGGCCGTCTCGACCGCCATTTGGGCGAGCCGTCGACGGCGGCTTACGGCCGCGAGGAGTTGGTCGCAGAGTTCTCGGCGGCCCTGGTTGGCCTCGGCCTGGGCGTGTCGAGCGGCATTCGGGCCGAGAACGTAGCTTACCTGAAGGCTTGGCTGAGGGAGCTGCGCGAGAAACCGGTCTTTATCTTCTCGGTATTGAGCGACGTGCAGCAGGTCGTTCGCTTCTTCGAAGAAGAGCTGTGCATGAGGCTTTCGATACGGCTCCGGCCGAGAATGGGGCATAGGGGCTTCGGCCCCTTTTTGTCGCGGGCTTTCTTTCGGCGCCGGCGTTCGCCGGCGCCTTTGATCGCTCTAAAAAGCACGACTTGCAGGGCATTGCAAGTCGCGCTTTTCTCCACGTCGCGGCAGTGCACCCCTCGCGTTGCGAGGGAGAGCGGTATTTTCTCTCTGGGTCTGACCGGGCTGCGGTTTTACCCGGCCTCTGTCAGAATTCAAGCTTTCTGCGACCTGAAGGGTCACCCCTTACACGTTGCCTTCAGGCCATTCTGATACAAAGTAGTGACCCTGCATTTTGCCGGGCAATGAACCCGTGAAATATTTTCTTAGGGCGTCCCTTCGGGAGCTGTGTTTATGATGAAAAAATTTACCCCGGCAGGCCGGGGCACTCTGAAGAAATTTTTTCAAAAATATTTCCCGAACCCTTGCGCCGGTTCAGCGGTAGAGAGCGGCCGCCTATGCCCATTCCAGAGGAGCGGGCGGCCGCTCCATGTTCATTACAAAATGTCAGCGTCCCATACGAGTATCAGAAAGGCTCTGAAGGCAACGTGTAAGGGGATGACCCTCGTTCTTTGAAATCTTGAAAACATCCGTCGGCAGGGAAATCACAGCCCGGCAAACCTTCGAGAAAAATGATAGTTCGATAGAAAGGATAAAGGGCGTGACGAGGATGTTAGCGAGTTTTCGACAACAAGTTCTTTTTGACGTATTAACCAGCTCCGCTCGATGTGGTCGGCGGATGGCGGGGGAGCGAAGCCCCAGCGGAGCGCAAATACAAACATTTAAAATTTTAATGCTATGGAAATATCACTGGATGATTATTTAGGGCAACGAGGGCTGAGGTCTCCGATAAGTGGGTACATGGATGACAAATGGCGAAACATGCGCTTAACGGCTCGGGGGCAAAAAGATTCGAGAAAGAGGCGGAGGCTGCAATTATTGAATACAGCAAGCTACGCAAAGCCGCCATAGACGAATATAACAATTTGGTGAAATCGGGCGAGATAATCCCGCCGCATGAAACGAAATTGGAAGCCCTCTTTGAGTGTGGCCAGAGGACACCCGGATAACGAAGGAACACAAGCAGCCCGTAGGTTGCTGAAAAAAAGATATGGTATAATATCCTGGTAATATGCCGCATAATTCAAATTCTTAAAAATTACAGCTATGAAAAACGATTCTAACAATGCAGCAAAACAAATGATTGCCCGGTATCCTGACCTGAAACCGTACCCGAAGAGTGCCGCGGAGAATCTGCGCCGCGAATTGCGGGCCGTATTTCCGCAAATTACATTCTCGGTTCGTTATAAATCTTTTTTCCGGAGGTGATGAGATAACAGTATCATATGAAGACGGGCCAAAGGTTGAAGAGGTCGAGGCGATCTCTAATAAATACGCCTATGATTCGAGTCAATGCGATGCTATGACCGATTATTACGATTACCGTCCAACGGAATTCACCCGAATTTTTGGCGGTGCAAAGTTTGTGCTGATTCGCCGAGATATGAGCGATCGTGTACGTGCCGATCTGTGTTGCAAAGCGGTAGAGATCGCTCCGGATCTGGCCGACGGTAGAAACGTACGGCGCGAAGAGCTTTTTAGTCCTGGCGAAATGTGTGCCAGTGTCGAATTATTTGAGGCTACTCGCGGGTTGTGCTGGGTTTCAGCCGATTCGATAGCCCGTAATTTATTCAACAAAATGAGTTTTGCGTAGGTAAGGCAGAGATTATTTTACGATTCGAAAACCGGAGCGGGCGACGTCCCGCCCCTAAATCAAAGGATTATGGCACAGGTAGCATTATTAACGAAAGGCATCGTTTACGACACGTCCAGACAGGTCGTGACATTGCACCAGGTGGTCGAACGCTTCATGCTTGGGGACTCTCTTTGTGAGAAGTGCATCGTCACCGAAATCATGTTCGACGAGCATGCCGGCTATACCTACACGCTGATCGGGCTCAAGTCGCTCCGGAACTTCCGCACGCATTTCATCTTCGATGAACACGAGTCGGCCAGCGGATTCTTCGCGGATCTCGCTTACCCGACCTTCTTGGCGGCCGAACAGGTCGAAGAGGTCATTGCCCGTGCGGCGGCCGCCGAGAAGCAGCGCCGCGAGGAAGCAGCTATCGCCCAGCGGCGTTTGCATCGCGGGGCTCTTGTCGTAGACTATTCAGCGAAGGCCCTGGCCATCTTTACCGACGAACCTTCCGATGTGTCGGTTCTGGAGCGTATCAAGGCCAAGCGCAACTCCAGTCTGACTTATCAGGGCCGCAAGGTCGCCGGCTGGATCTTCCCGAAATACCGTCAGGCCCAACTGGCGGCCGTCATGTCGTTGTAATTAAATTCTGCAAATTATGAAAGTAGGTACGAAAAGCCTCCTGTTCGGAGCACATAACATCTTTATCCATCCTTTTCTGGTCTTCATCGCTTGGTGGCGGTTGTACGGATTCCCGGCTGATCCCCGGCTCTGGGTTGCGTTTATCGTCCATGACTGGGGCTATCTGGGCAAGCCGAACATGGACGGCCCGGAAGGCGAAACGCATGTCGAGCTGGGGGCTCGGATCATGCGGATCTTCGGCCGACGCTGGGAAGAGTTCACGCGGCATCATTTCCGGTTCCACTCCCGACGGGACGGCGCTCGGCCCTCGCGGTTGTGCTATGCCGACAAGCTCGCCCTGTGTTGCGAATGGGAGTGGTTCTACCTGTTTCGGACGCGGATCACGGGTGAGCTCAGGGGAGTACATGGAGCTTTCGGCCAACGGCAAGTATAGCTGTAAGGAGTATATGAACCGCTCGATCGAGACGCCGCAGTCGTGGTATAAGGCGGTCAAGAGTTTCACCTTGCGCTACGTCGCACAAAACTACCGGTATGGACATCGTTAAGACCATCACGACGAAGATCCGGCGGCATAACTTCACCTTCCGCGAAGGCCGCCGGATCTACTACGGCCTGCAAATGGATACGACCCGTCTGGTCTGGGCTCGGAACCTCTGCGAAGGCTGGCAGATCGACATCGACGGGCGGCGGATCACCGTCGATTGCGTCCTTCGGGAAATCACGATCGGCAATGGCGAAATCATCAACTACTGACACCTTGCGGCGTACAGGTCAGCCGCTATTTTTACTATGCGAACGATTGTTATAACACACGACGGATTTTGGTATACGATCGAAGATTGGAATTTTGCCCGATGGAAATTGTATGAGAGTACGCAAGGCCGTTATTATTGCGACATGCATGGAATTAAAGTCACCTTTGAAAGTGTGGAGCATTTTCTGGAACTCATGTATGGCCATAGCCGGATCGGGGGAGTTTGTCAACTATGAAATCGAAATCAAGGAGTCCGGACGGTAACGATTTTTGTTTTCTTCCCTTCACTATTCAACACGGCAGCCCGGCCTGCACGGCCGGGCTGCCGATTTCACCTGTTTAAAAAAGCTATCCCAATGAATTCAAACGATAAAATCCGACTTTTGTACATCGACCTTTTCTGCGGTGCGGGCGGCACCTCGACCGGGGTACACCTTGCGCGGCACGGCGGAGATCCTTGCGCCAAGGTGATCGCCTGCGTGAACCACGACGCCAACGCCATCGCGTCGCACGCTGCCAACCACCCCGACGCGCTACACTACACGGAGGACATCCGTACGCTGGAGTTGGGGCCGCTCACGGCCCATGCGGCCCGGATGCGCCGCCAGTATCCGGATGCCTTCGTCGTCCTCTGGGCCTCGCTGGAGTGTACGAACTTCTCGCGGGCCAAAGGCGGCCTTCCGCGCGACGCAGATAGCCGCACGCTGGCCGAGCACCTTTTCCGCTACATCGACGCGCTGCGCCCCGATTACATCCAGATCGAGAACGTGGAGGAGTTCATGTCGTGGGGCGATCTGGACGAGCGGGGCAAGCCCGTCAGCAGGGATGCCGGGCGACTGTACCGGAAATGGGTCGCCAACGTGCGAGGCTACGGGTACGACTTCGGCCACCGCATCCTGAACGCCGCCGACTTCGGGGCGTACACTTCCCGCCGGCGGTTCTTCGGGATCTTCGCCCGCCGCGGCCTTCCGATCGTCTTTCCGAAACCGACTCACACCAAGAACCCGGCACAGGGCGACCTGTTCGGGCAGCAGCTTGGCAAGTGGCGGCCAGTCCGGGAAGTCCTCGACCTTGAGGACGAGGGCGAGTCGATCTTCGACCGGAAGCGGCCGCTCGTCGAGGCATCGCTTGCCCGCATCCACGCGGGGCTGGTGAAGTTCCTCGCCGGCGGGCGCGAAGCGTTCCTCGTCAAATACAACTCGATGAACCAGTCCGGGAAGTATGTTGCACCCGGCATCGACGAACCGTGCCCGACCGTGGCGACGCAGAACCGCCTCGGTGTAGCCAAGGTGTACTACCTCTGCAAGCATTTCGGCGGATCTCCGGAGGGGAAATGCACAGCCGTCGATGCGCCCGCGGGCGCGATCACCTGCCGCGATCACCACGCCTTCGTCTCGGCCTACTACGGCAACGGGTTCAACTCGTCGATCGAGCAGCCGTCACCGACTGTCACAACAAAGGACCGCTTTCAGTTGGTGCGTCCGTTCTTCGCCAACTACTATTCCGGCGGCGGCCAGACGTCAGGAACGGACGGCCCGGCTCCGGCCGTCATGACGAACCCGAAGCAGCGGCTCGTCACGCCGTGGATCATGAACACCAACTTCAGCAACGTCGGCAGTTCGCTCGATGCTCCGGCCCAGACCGTGACGGCCAACCGCAAATGGCAATACCTGATGAACCCGCAGTTCGCCTCGGCGGGTGCCGCTGCCGATCGGCCGTGTTTCACGCTGATCGCCCGCATGGACAAGCGGCCTCCGCGGCTGGTGACTGCCGAAGCGGACGGCGAGGAGCTGCCCTCGTTCATCAGGCTGGAGGACGAAACGTTGGTTTACGAGATTTACCCGGAAGATACGCCGATGCTGGTGCGGATAAAGGAGTTCATGGCGCTGTACGGACTGGTGGACATCCGGATGCGGATGCTTCGTATCCCGGAACTGAAGCGGATCATGGGCTTCCCGGAGAACTACGTACTGATCGGCACGCAGGAAGAGCAGAAAAAATTTATCGGCAACGCCGTCGAAGTGAACATGGCGCGGGTTCTCTGCGAGGCGCTGGTGGCGAAACTTTACGAGTTGAACATCGTGCCGCAGCGGTTTGCGGCGTAATGGCAGTCCGCTCATATGCTGACAGCTCTGGAGCATTGCTTCAGAGCTGTTGTCGTTTAAGATATCCTCCTGCGGGATGCTAAAATGTAAGTTGGGGCAGTTCAGTGTTACCATTTTTGCGTTTTTTCAAATTCAGTGTTACCATTTTTGCGCGCGAACCCCTTTCAGTGTTACCAATTTTGTAGCTCTGTGTTACCATTTTTGCGCTTGTATACCTTATATATAATCAGAAAAATATATTTATATATTTTTTCTTCTTTTATAAAAATAGAACTCAAAATGAACTCAAAATCTTACGCGTATGCGCGCGTAACGCGTACGCGCGAGGGGAAAAGGAATTTTGTTTATTCGCAATAGGGAAAAGAGTGTTGCAGTTACAGTTTTTGTGCCTACCGGCTATTATGGCAAAAATTGTTCTTAATGTGTGTTACCATTTTTGCGCTTGAAATTTTGATTCGGGGGCAAATTCCCCTCTTTTTTATGGTCTGTGTTACCATTTTTGCGTTTTTTGTATTGCAACATGCTGATATTTTGAAATAACATAAGATATTTGGGGGTGTTTGTGTGTTACCATTTTTGCATATTATATTTGCAATTTACTGATATACATATTTTTATGTGTATTTTTTTGAGTTTTGCTCTCATCAGTGTTACCATTTTTGCGCTTCAGTTATGCAAAGTGTTAATTATCTGTAATTTGTCCAATATCTATCTTGCGATAAAAACGGTCTGTGTTACCAATTCTGCATTTTTATTTTATAACATATTGTACTTTAATTGTTTATGTGCTTTTTGTTGTGAAAATATAGTCAAAAATCCTAATCTGCTGTATCTGCCATATAATTTTGCGATCTGCATGTTTTGGGGGAAATAAAAAGTGTAAGCAGCCTGTTGGTTGTTTTGTCAGTTGAGACCTTATCGAGACAGAAGCGCCTATGTCCAGTGCCTTAGGTTATGTTCGGGCTTGCTACCCGTTGATGATTCCTGATGAAACCTGCACGGTTGTAACCCCTGTCCAAGCCCCGGGGCATTTGCTTTATCGGCAAAAAAATGCTATCTTTGTCGTTGGAGGTGTAAGGTATTTGCCGATAACGGCAGAAATGAAATCATATGAATTATTTTTCGGTCAGTGAGATCGCCCGAAGATGGGTCGTGTCGGAGCGTACGGTGCGCAACTGGTGCGCCGTAGGTAAGATTAAGGGGCCTTCTTAACGGGCAAGACGTGGAATATCCCGGAGGATGCCGTGCGCCCGCGGCAAGGAGAAACCCCACAGCGACAATCCGCTGCTCAACATCCTGAAAGAGCAGAAGGACATGCAGCTCCGGGGCGGCATCTACCACCGTGTTCAGATCGAGTTGACCTACAACTCCAACCATATCGAGGGCAGCCGGCTCACGCAGGAGCAGACTCGTCATATTTTCGAGACCAATACGCTGGGCGTTACGGATCAGGCGGTCAACGTTGATGATGTGATCGAGACTTCGAACCACTTCCGCTGCATTGACCTGGTAATCGACAAGGCTGCTTCCGGACGCCTGACCGAAACATTCGTCAAGGAGTTGCACCGCATTCTCAAGGCGGGTACCTCCGACAGTCGCCGCACGTGGTTCCGCGTCGGGGAGTATAAGAAACTTCCCAATGAGGTCGGGGGACAGGAAACCACGCCGCCCGAGCAGGTCGCAGCGCAAATGAAGGCGCTGCTTTCTCACTACAATGCCCTTACGAATAAAACTCTTGAAGACATCGTGGCGTTCCACCATGCTTTTGAGTGCATTCACCCCTTCCAGGATGGCAACGGCCGCGTGGGGCGGCTTATCATGTTCAAGGAGTGCCTTGCCAACCGCGTCGTGCCCTTCATCATCGACGAGGATCTCAAGCTGTTTTACTACCGGGGCTGCACGAGTGGGATCGAGCCCACGAATACCTGCTGGATACCTGCCGCACGGCTCAGGATAACTTTCGGGCGGTGATGCGGTATTTCAAAATTGAAATGTGAGATAATATAGATAATTATGGCAACTGACCAACCTGTACTGTACTTTCCGGTAAACGATAATCCACAATTAATGTTATTTATAACATTTTTACGTTTGAGTGCAGGTAAAAAATGGGGAGGGGCGAAACCGCCCCTCTTCTTATATTTTTCGCGCCTTCAGGAATGTGGATGATGTCACCCTGAAGAACAATCCCCGTTCCCCGTTGTCTTCGACCATTTCAATCAGCAAAACCCTGTCGTTGGAGAAATTGAATTTGTCGAATTTATAGACTACGGTCATCGTCTTTTTGTACTCGATGGTGTGTGCCGGGACGTAACTGCCTGCCGGCGTCAAATCTGTCCGGTCAAAGGAGGTCATTTTGCCCTTCTTTTTGGTGATAACTGCGAAGCCGCAGTAGTTGTAGGTGTACGGCAGCTCGCTGTTATTGGTGATATCCAATTTGAAATATACGTAATTATCTCTGGTGTATATACCCTTCAGGAATACTTCCATTGCCTTGTCCGCAACTCCATTTTGAGCCACGATGAAATCCCGTTGCTTCAAAATTGATTCATATTCTCCGTTTCTGGTAGCACTGCGGCTTGAGTCGGCGTTTATCTTCTGCTGGTTGTGAACGCAAAGAGGGCGAAGACTCCTGCCCTGGCTCCAATGGCTTCTGCTCGTTGACGTAGATCCTGTCGGCAATGTCGATGATGTAGGCATTCTTCTCGCTCTTTTCCGTATAACACAGGTCGAGCATGTAGCAGCTCGTATCCTCTGTAATGATGGATAGGTTGGTACTCGGAAAGTCTGTCAGGCATTGGATATAGAGGATATTGTCATACTTGTCGAGGGCAAAGTAATTGGGATTGAATCCCCCGCGGATCTTGGCGATCTTATCCGGGAAGATGATCTGGCAGACTTTGTTTTGCTGGAGAGGTATTTGTTCAGGTTTTGCTCCATACCCCGATGTGGTCAAACAAACGAATACGATGGCGAAAATATAATTTTCATTACTTAAAAGTGTTATTTATAACATTTTTTTATTTCGGCAGGCCGGGCCGGAGAAAGACCTTTTGGTTGTCGAAGAATGATACATATGTTTCTTTGCGTGAGCGCCCCGCATTTGAAATGTCTCGGACGACGGAGCCGACCAGTCCGCCGGTCACTGTTGAGATCTTCCGGTCGATCGCCGACGCTGCGGCCGAACTTGTGGCATCGCCTACGATCTTCTGGTTCTGGTCATTTTGGACTGGCAGTCCCGGACTGCCGTCTTCAGAGTATCCGGAAAGCTCCAGAGAATATATTGCAGTGCCGAATTTTATGGATTCGACAGTGACCTGTACCCGATTATTGTTTAGTGCGATCTGTGCATATATTATGGAATTTCGGGGAATGACCTGTCCGTTTGAAAGAATTACCGATGTGTCGATACGCAGTGCCAGCCTATTGCCGACCATTACGGTTTGCGGCCCGTGTATGAAGGCCGGAATCTCACTGGGTGATGCAATGGAGACTGCTGCATCGGAATTCGTGTTCATTGGATCTTGCAGATCCGAAAGGTTGAATCCTTCTTCCATTAGTTTCTTTTTTTTTGTTGGGCAAGGATTTCATCTTTTGTCAGCGGACGCGATGGCTCGGTCTGGGACTCGTCTGTGGCCGTGGTATTGGGTTGATTCTGCGACTGTGAATTGTAGATCGCATCGAGTTCCTGCTGAATGGCAGTTTTCTCCATGGCGTTTCGTTCTGCGGCCGGAGTGTAACTCGTCGTTGTGCCGGGAACTTGTGAACTATGCGCAACAGGGGAATGTGTTTCTCCCTTTGGCGTTTCAGGAACAAATATGGCATCGAAAGATATTTTACATCTTCAGGCACTGTCTTGCTCTGGCTATTTGCGAGTCTTTCCTGATAGAGTTTTTCATCGGTACCCCCTTGTGTCCGGGGTGTTTCAGCCACAATGTCAAATGCAATATCTTCAGATGCCACCCTCTCATCTGTACTGGTGTTCGACTGTATTGATAGTACTCCTCGGATTATAAGTCCGAATATCAGTATAAGCACAACGGCCATACCTAATAGTAAGATTATTTTTGCTTATTACGATCGTACCATTTTTTGAATTTATCTGTTCTGCTGCTGTCCATCCTGTCGTAATTTTAGTGCGTAATTGACCCGGGCAATGTATTGTCCTGTTTTAACATGAGCATGTCGCGGTCGCTTTTTTACTCCAGCCGAAATTTCCGGCAAAGAAAGTGTTTATGGTGTAGATCACGATCACGAATAATATGTCGATAATGATGAAGAGCCTCCACATCGAGGAGGCCGCTGCACCAAGAACGCTTGTGACCAGTACTGCAAGCACAAGGAGAAATATCCCCAGCGGAAGTTTAAATACGGGGGGATAAACGCAAAGTCTGCATCTGTATCGTGGTCTCTGGGGCATTTTAGAGTTTTTGCGTGATGAAATCTGCAATCGAAGAGGCAAACAACATTACTGAAAGGCCGATAATGAGATATCCCAGCTTTGTTATAACATCTTTCGTTTCTTTCTGGGATAACTCTTGACCGGACATAATACTTTTTTGTGGCCGTACTCAACCCTATTTTGATTACAGCGATAAGGGCGATCAAGCCAGCCACGATTTGTACGCCATCTTTGATTACACCCTTTAGCTTTGTCGTGGCTGCTATGTCCTGTCCGCCGGCAGCCCACAGAAAGATTGGGATGAAAAGTAAAATTGGCAGTAAAACAATGATTTTCCGTTTCATAATGCTATTGTTTTAAATTAAAGTTTTTGAAGTCGATTTTCGTGATGGCGAGTGCATGCGGATTCTCCCTGGTTCTTTCTTTTTGTTTCCTCGAGATAGAATGTGATGGAGACTTCGTAAATCTGCGGTTTACTATGTACTTCCGAGGTGATCGTTACCGTGAATATGGCGTCTACCGCCAGCGGATTCTCTGCGACACACTTCAAGTCGGTTATCTGCACGCTTTGGGAAATGTTGTATTGGCGCATGTTCGTAAACCAGTTGTCCTTGTCGAACCGCTGTTTGAGTGCGTATATTGACGAGTTTCCAAGGGCATAGGTGCTGCTTATGCGTTGCTCATAGGTGTATTTGTCGATGTCGAAGAACAGCATGATGAAGAGCCGTACATGTGCTTCTGCCTCGATCTTGCAGAACTCGGCGGCCCTAATCCGGGTTGCGATCGCTACGTCACCGTCCTGATTGAGTATGTAAGCCGAGGAGGTTGCCTGTAATATCCTCGTTTCAGTATGGATATACATCGCGGTCATTAATATTGCGCAGACTATGAGTATCGCGATGATACCTTTTTCGATAGAAGCCGACAGCGTTGTCGAGCTGTGTCAGATGTTCAAAGATTTTCATGGTCTTTTATTCAAAGTATCGTCCGGATACTCCTTTTTTTGTTTCAGATAAGTTTCCTTGAAGAATTGTCCGGATGTTACCGAACGACTCTTGAGTATTCCCCAAGTCATCGCGCCGACTGTCATGAACGAAGTGGTAATTTGTTGGGGAAGTTGAGCTGCGGCTTCAGAACCACCGACACAAAGAACTGTCAGCGTCGGAGCGCAGAGATAGGCCGCTCCGAAGGCGAATGCCATTAATGCTATTCCCAATTGCGCTACGGAAAGTGAATTGCTGGCGACATCGAAGAGCAAAAGGTTCTGCAATATTTCGATGGCCGCGATGATGAAACTCATCATCGTTACCGTTATGTAACTTTGCCACCATGCGCCGATGGTCTTTTCTGCTCCGTATATAAAGGACAGGGCGACCGCAACGGGGAAAGTAATTCGTAGCAATGCCTTAATGATAAGTACAAAAAAGGTAATTATCAGCTTGCAGAATGCTCCGACGATGAGACATATATTTGCGAGCAATTTGACCAAGCCTCCTTTGATCAGACTCCAGAGATTCTTTTTTATTGTCCTCGTTGAAGTCCGAAGCATTGTCTATTTTTGCTCCATTATAGTTCCTTTTCGACACTCGGGCTTGGGCGCGTTTAACATTTCTTATGTCATTTTCACTCAGTGCGTACTCGCTTGCTTCAATGCGGCCGAGGCCATCGCTTTTGTCAATTGCGACCTGCATAGCATCTTGTCTGTTCGGATATAGATATTCAATGGCGGTTTCCCCGAAAAAATCAACCGCAGGTATTATGCAATAGCCGAATATGAGTATTAGGAATAGATGTACGCACCTCATTATCTCAGCTTGTAAATCTTTTCCGGTTTTTTCTCTGAGAGCGAATAATGCTCCGTTTACTATAAGGAAGAACATTAATCCTGCTCCGAGGACGCCATAATAACTGCCTACTTCTGAGGAGAGGAGCGTTAAAAAGTTTGAATTGAAGTAGGTTTCGAACTGGGTGGTGAACGAATTGATTATATTCGCGAGACCAGAAGTGAGTATTGGGTTCATTTTTTTCGATTTGTTAAATATTCATCGAGTTCGTACATCCCCAGCTCGTGTTGTTTGCGATTGACTGAACATATGAGATAGGTGTGGTAACTACAAATGATGCCATATGTATCGTCCATTTGTTTACGGACATCATCGAGATATCGCGCCATTTCAGTGAGTGTGGTTTGTGCGCCGGATTGCATACTATTGAGTAAGTCTTTCAGATCACCCATTGCCCCGTCCATGATATTATTTACGGACAGTTTCCGTCTTGATCCGCTTGGCCGAAGACGACCTTATTCAGAACTGCCACATGGTAGCTGGCCTCTTCGTCTTCGAAATAAATGCTGTTGTCATATATATATTTTATGGTTTCGAGATACTCGATGTATATCTCGTGAGTTCGTGACGAGACCCGGTATAGTCTGTTCCCGGCGTTATAGACTTTGGCGAGAGAACTTGTGAGCTGTATTGATTGCTGGGTGATTTTCTTCAGGTCGGATATTTCCATTCCCGACGCTTCGGACAGGGCTTCCAATGCTCCGAGGTACGGAGTGAGGAATCTATCAGAGCTGCTGCATCCTGCCCGAATTGCGCTTTTGTCGGGAGTGGGTGTAGTAGCACGCCGGCCAGAATGATGATGAGTATTTTTTTCATAGGCAAAGGTGTTATTTATAACATTTTTACATTACTTGTTTTGGGCATGGCAAAAGGCATTGATGGCCATCTGCACGTTGCCGTTATATTGGTCGATGTATTTCTTTATCGTGGCCTTGTGTTCTTTCGATGTCGTATAAAGGGCAAGTTCTTCCTGGGAAAGTTGCACGATATATTCTGTGGTATGTGTGCCTTGCCGGATACATATCGCGTGGTCGGATTTCTTCATCGACAGGATGATCTCCAGATCCCGGGAGGTGAGTGATAATTCTGATCGATATTTCTCGAGGTTAGACTCCTTGCCTTCGTGCGAGAGGAAGAACATGGTGTCGGAATTGTTGATGATCGCCTCGTGGTGTTCCGAGTGTATAATGTCGGGCACATCTTGGACGATCAGCCCGATGCCGCTGTCCTCTTTTCTGATCGTTTTGTACAGGTATTTGATGAAATCTCCGAAGTAAGGATCATCGAGGAGTTTCCATGCCTCGTCGAGCCAGAAGATTTTATATTTCGTGGGGGGCTTCGGCCAATACTTTCTTGGCCATGAGCATAACCAGATAAAGTACAATTTTGTAGATTGATTTAACATTGGATACAGCTTTCAATTCGACAATGCACATGCGCAACTGGGGAGCGAGGTTGAGTGAATTGTTTTGGCTGTTCAACAAAAGCGACCATTCTCCTTCTTTGCTGTATTGATGCAATACGAGTTCGAAAGAATCGAAATCGAAATATTTGTCATTTAAAGTCCCTCGCTCGTGCTGCTGTATGATATACTTATAGAAGGAATCGAAATTGACGTACTCTGTTCGCTGTTCATAGCGGAGAGTAGAAATCGTACAATAGCTTTTTGATATATGCAGTTTTGCCGGGATCGTCTTTTAATCCGAGTCCATTGTTTTGATCCCATAACAGGAGTATCAGGCTTGTCAGCATTTCGAGTTCCGGAACCAATAGTTTTTCCGAATCGTTTTTCGGATCGACGAACGGAATCAGAAACGGGTTGAACGATAACTCCTCTCCCGTAGGCGTCATTCGCATATACCCGGATTTCTCTCCCATGAGATAGTGCAGCATTTCATAGCTTTCCCCATCGTCGAGAATGAAGTTGAAATATTCGTCGGTTTGGACAAGGCCCGAGATCAATTTGTTTGCGGACACCGATTTCCCACTCCCCGATGGGCCGATAGCTGTAAAATTTCGATTAGAGATCTGTGAGTTTCGCATAGTCTCGTTGAAGATATCGACGACGACAGGTTTCCCATGTGTATCGTTCAGAACGATACCGTCTCGGGCTTGGGCATAATCGGCTTCGAGATTTGAAAAAACAGTGACTTCATCGAGAAAAGTCGGATACATGTCAAGCGGGAATTCAAGCCCCGAACAGCATCCGCCGATCGACGACATGAAGATATGCTCGAAGTCCAGTGATAGCCGTGTCGGGGCGATCTGCATTTTTCCAGTGCGATGTCTAATTTATCCTCGATCGCGGTTTCTTCATTTTCAGGATAAATCAGGAAGGCATTGAAATGGTGATATACAGGGAGGCTTTCTCCCGTTTCTATGATCTCGGCCATCGTTTCGGCCGATGCAATGTGCGACGCGGCTGCCTTACCCAGAAAAGCAATGTTTCGGGTAAAGGTTTTCAGATGCTTTCTTATTGCAACGGGATCCTCCCGGCTTATGATGTTGTTTATTATTTTGTAGCATGGAACACTCCAGCACAGGGGCGATACCAGAGCGTTAAACCGTTGTGCATAGGGACTGCTGGTTGCATTGTTTCTCACTTTATCCCGAAGTGATTTGATGTGCGGATCTGCGAGAACTGCGATGCCGGCCATCTTGTAGTTTCCGAATTTTGATCTTGAAACGAGAGGTCGAGGGCGCATCGTCCCTGCATGGAGAAGAAGTCCCGGAGGTATTCCAACCAATCCTTGTCGTCCATGCGCCTTGGGGAGAATTGAGAGAGCGCAGCTCTGAAGCGTTTTATGACACTCACTATTTTGTCGATCGCCTCGTCCGAATAGTCGCTTTGTATCGAAATGCTTTTTTGTTTGGTTATGAACATGTATGATTTGTTCGAGAGCCACCGCTTCCCATTGTACATGCGGTTTACGGTTTCGAGAGGTAGTTGTCGTAGTGCGGCAGATCCTGCGGTGCATAATAGATAATATCCTGTTGGTGGAAAGTGTATCCTTCGTCAAGATCTTTGATCGCAGCTTCCAATTGCGTATACAACCGCATTCCGTCCCCGAGCCGTCGTCTCTGAAATCAGCCTTTGAGAGTGTGTCGTATTCGGGTAGTGTCAATATAAAGCCGACGGTTACGCTGCCATCTTTTAGCTATGGCATAGCCGTCGCCGATCCTGTATATGGGAATGATGTTTTCCAAGTTCGTCCGTGCCATGACTTATTCTTCAAAAAGGTCGCGTGTGTTGAAATCTCGTTGGGGTAAAATCGTAGTGATCTCTTCTTCGGTGCCGGTGATCTGCTGGATGATCCTTTTGTCATGCTTTATATCATCATCCGAAGAATGCAGCGTTGAGTCGTAATCGACCGGGATCATCGCCAGAATTCTGTCCAGTTTCGATATTATTTCGTCTTCGACCGGGGGATTTCCTTGACGGCCATTTCAGGGATAGATTTGACTGGCTTTTTTCCGATAGAAATATACTGCAATGTATAGCAAAGTGAGGACGACGATTATCAGGGCGATCTCGATTAAAAAAAGAGTATTTGATATATGTGTCCATTTTATTTTCTGTGCGTAGTACGATTGGAGATAAGGTAGTCCTTCAGCATGTTGTTGCTGTCGGTGAGCAGAGATTTAATCGCCGTATGAGTAGGGTTCAACGGCCCGTCAGGATTGAAAAAAGTGCAAAAAATGTTATTTATAACATTTGTAATAGGTATCTCTCCGAGAATAGCTATTGCTCGTATTCGGTGTAGGTATTCTTCGCAAATCGGGTACGCTGTACGCGAATTCTTGTAGTTCTGTCGGATGAGGATCTGCGTCGCGATTTTTTGCAGATCCAAAGCGGATTCGTAGTCATGCTGATTCTCTCTCCCGGTTTGGGCATTGGTTCTGGGATAGACGCAGGTTTAGGTTCAGATGCTATTTCCTTCCCCATTGCGCTTTGGTCTTCTGTGGGGGCTTCTGGTACAATCAGCTCCGCAGATCCAGCCAGATCCTGTATACTCTGGTATTTGCGCCTACTTGCCATTTGTAATCTTGATTATTTCTGCCGCCATTTCTTGTAAATAAGGTTTGACCACGGAGTAGGTGCCGAGGTTAAGGTTGACCTTGAGGGATGGAGGAATGACCGTGTTACAGTCGTTCAGGGAGAGTAGGGAATCCTTGCTTGTAGGAATGGGATTCCGTAGTCGTTGAAGAGGCGCTTTTCTGTGGAATTTGTTTTCCGGAGCCGGGATACCTCGAACTTATTCCAAAGAATATATTTCGACTGCAAGTCGATCGGAAGTCCTTGCAGGGTTTTTAAAAACATTCTGTACCCAGTACATCACTCAGGGTTAATCGAGGTGGGGATGAAGATGTGTTGTACTAATTGCAGAAATGCGCCGGTACCATCTTGTGTCAACGTTCCGGGGAAGTCGATAAAAACATAGTCATATTCCTGATACTGTATATTCTCCAATGCTCTGGATATTTGTGTGTCGTTTCCCAGATCGACATATTGCATTTTGTAGGTTTTGAATCCTGCGTCGATGAGCAATGCGTAGCGGCGCTGAAACTGGCCGATCTCGGTCTTTTGTCCGAGATCCATCGCCAAGAACTCCGGAGAGGTTTCTTTGTATGACAGTTGCTCTATATCTCGTTTCCGCTTTGCCGTATTGGTTTGTTGGGGGTCGATATCGACGACCAGAACGTTAACTTGTTTGCCTGAGTGCAGCAGGTGCCACAGGATTATTTCGTTGGGTAAGATGTTGGTAAGGACGGATTTTCCCGCACCACCCTTTGCGTCATGAACGCGCATATTTTACTGTCGGTTGCCATCTCTTGGGGATTATCTTCTGAGCAAAATTATCGTGTCATTTTTTGCGAATGAAATTATACATCGTTTTTGAGGCGAATTCTACATGTGTTTTCGGGATTTATTTAATGGATTAATTAGCTTAATAATTAATTAGTTAAATAATGAATCCAATAATTCGTGCATTAATGTGCGAGATCGTTGGAAAGGCAGTATTATTTGGTTATCGTAGTGACGGACAGCTACTTTTGCTTTGGGGGGCGAAAAAAGTGGCAAGATGTGAGTTTGTCGGACAAACTCTCACAACAACCTGCTCCGCAGCCTGTTGCATCTTGCGTCAATGCTCCGGAAGCGGTGCATTTGACGAAAATTTGCCCTTCGGTTAATTTTTGAATTAGGAATATGGATGATAAAAGAAACCATAGAATTTACTGCCGTTTGACATCTGCCGAATATGGTCGGTTTAAGACGGAGGTCAGAAAGACGTATCTGTCGGAATCCGAATATATCCGTCGCAAGTTGCTTCATCCCCAAATGCGTATCCGCAGCAGGGAGGAAACGGATCTGTTGAATTTCGTTATCGGATCACTGTCGCAGGTCAATAACAATATCAACCAGATTGCGCGGGTTATGAATGCCTTGAAGGGAAGCGGGGCTGTTGTGATCGGCAGCGTCGCTCAGAGGCAGCTCAACCAAGTCGAGGCCATATTGAAGGAGTGGAATACGTTTGAAGGCCGCCTCCGGCAAAGTCTGAAGTCGAAATGATTATTAAGATTATACGGAAGCCTCCGAAACCGGGCAATAGGGGGGAACCCGGGCGCGGGGCTTCGCAGCTCTGCTCCATTATCATGATCGACATGAAAGCGAGCTATGCCTTACGGAGAATATTATTGGCAATACTTCGGTTGAACTTGCCCAGTACTTTATGGATGTCTCTACACGAAGCTCGTCCCGGGTCAAAGATCCGGTTTTTCATGCCGTTGTCAGTTTTGCCTACAATGAAGTAGATCCTGCGCCGGAGGTGATTGAGGCAATGGCCGACAGTATCTTCAAAAAATGGGATATGCAAATCAACCCTGGGTAATGTATCGTCACACGGATAAACAGCATATTCATTATCACATTATTTCCAGTCGGGTTGATGTGCGAAGTGGGAAAGCTATTTCGAGTGAGTTACGAGGGATTACGGACGAAGACCGTGCTGGATCAGCTTGCGCCATTATTCGGATACCAGGTAGGCAAAGGGAGCGGATAAACGTCAGCAACAAAAATCAGGGATTGATCCGCGAGATAGATCAAGTAGTCCAAAAGTCCTGCTTGAAGATCAACCATACAGCATGTATCGGTTTTGCCAAGCGTGCGAAAAACGAGGACTGAAGGTAAAAGAAATTGCCTCGAGGATATGTTATCTCGCAGGGTAACTCTTATCCTGTTGCCCTGTCAAAATTACCTGTTTTGCAGAGCGCAGGTTATCGCATATTTTAAGAGCAGTCAAGCAGGAACGAATCCGTGAAATGCGGTATATCCGGAAATGCCTGTACATGGTTCTCCGGAATATGCCTCAGATTGATATGCAGTCCGATATGGCGGCTGAATTGTTTGGGGACAAGCTACTGAATCAGTTGGCGCAATACAATATAAATGTTATTTATAACAGAAATAGCGCCGGAATAGTCGGAATTTCTTTTGGCCGGCCGGACTTGACTTTCAAGGGGAGCGAGCTGAAGCTGTCATGGGAAACGATCCTACATTATGTTCGGAGCAAGAGGGGGGTATCTGCAAAGAAGAAACCTATCCTTCAAACAACTGTCCGGCCGCAGGCAGCACACCTCCAGACGCTCGTACAGGGAGCCGCAGTTGGGAAGAAAATAGCTGAAGACGAAGAGGAAAAAAAAGCGTCGCGGACAAGCCGAGCAGGAAATATAATTCATGGTTTATGCTATTGTGTTGATATATAGATACATGCCAGCTCTAAAATATTATAGTATTTAATATAAATAATTTATATTATTCAAATAATTGAAATTATTTGAAATAATCTGTTTATATTTGCTGAGAAGGCATAATCACAAAACACGAAATAACAATGGAAGCATCACAGACTTTTAAAGACAAGAGAAGCCGGCTGACAAAAGAACAAAGAGAGCGGGTTACTCCGGAACTGGTAGAGGAGATCATGGAAAAGCATGTGTCACCTGAACATTGGCCGTCGTTTCGAAGACGGCATAAAGCCGAGTTTCAGAAAATCGCCGAAGGCTACGTTTCTCAGTGTATGACTTTTTCAGCCAAAGATACAAAGAGGCCCTATAAAGCACGGATCAAAGGGTTGTTGGTGAGTGAGGTAAATGGTGAGGAAAGGATCTCCTTTGATTTTCTGTTTGCCCAGCGGAAATTGGTCATTCCGAATCGTATGCAGATCAAGAACGGTCAGGATGCGATCAATATATCCGACGAGCAGATTGAAAAGTTGAAGGCCGGAGCCTTCCTTGATGAGCTTTTAGTTTCAGAGAAGGGGGCAAAGTTTTTCGCCGAGGTCGATACCGAACTTAACCGTCTTGCTATTGCTGAAGCGACGTATGTTCGTGCCCCGAAGACGCTGCACGGTTCAATTCTTACCCCGGAACAGAGCAATGCCATTATGAGCGGAAAGTCTATGGAGTACGAACGTGAAAACCCCAATGATAAATCGCAGGTATTCGTTCTCAAAGCCCGTTACAGTCCGATTTATTATACGATCAGGTCGGAGTCGGTTCTCGATAAGGATGGGAAGCCTCTTGTTCGGAGTGTATCCGTATCTGTGGATCCGAGTCAAACACTCCAGTCGGTAGAAGAGGCGGTTAAGATGTCTGCTCAAAAACGAAAAAACGGGTTAGTCAACAAAGACAGATGTGATATTGAATAATCTTGGTTATTATGGATGTATATATCAGTGGGAAAATCAGCGGAAAAACCCAGCAAGAAGCAGAGGCTGATTTTGGGAAATATGCAGAAATCATCCAGGCCGCCGGTCATACTCCCGTGAATCCGATGAAGAACGGCCTGCCTTTCGATGCTCCCTGGGAAGATCATATGGAACGCGACCTTGAAATGTTACGCGCGAGTGATGCTATCTGTTTATTGCCGGATTGGGTCGAGAGCTGCGGAGCGAAGATCGAGTTGCACCAGGCACTTGAGATCAGGATGCCGGTTCTCAATGACTCGAATCTTCGTCTGTACCTCGAACAAGCCAATCATCAGGGAGTTCAACAGGAAGATTCCCGTAGTAAGATTCTGCGCAATATAGAGAGGAGCTACAAAATGCAACAAGGGACGATAAAAGATCCGTCACAGAAACATAACCTTTAAATGAGCAATTATGAAAATTGTCCTTGGAGAAGCGAAAGAAGAGTATGATACCGATGTGCAGATGGCCGTTACACGTCAGTTAATTCTTCGTGTTAATACAGAAATAAAACCGGAGGAAGCCTATGTGGTTTCGGAAATAACCTATTCCCAACGTACGGGCTATTCGTATACGCTGATAAATACTCAAACAAAAGAGAGGCGTACGACAAATTTAATTCGGCCTCTTAGTAAACGGTTTGGTGTGGGATTTTATAAAGATGATGTGCGTATGATGTTAATGCCGGAAACCCGAGTTCAAAAGATTATGTGAAGGGGCGCAAAAACATAGTCAAGAAAGAGGAAGTGAAAAAGATAAAACACGGTATCAGCTCTCAAATGATTATCAAGGCTCCAGATACGATTCCAAGCTCACAACTAAAGAAATTGCAATTAAGATCCGTGCATATTGCAAAACTCAGTATCCGGATTATAAATTTTCTGTACGTGTGGATCGTTCTGAAATAAATGTCAAGATTCTTTCAGGCCCCCAAGAGATCCGGGCAGGAAAGGGACTTTGCTAAGGGAAACTGGCAAACAATCGGGATTACGGACTTTTATAAGGACTGGTTATCTGAGGGAGCCTATAAAATGTTATATGATATAACGCAGTATGCAAAGTCATACAATCGCTCTGATACTGATATTCAGGATGATTACTTCGACGAACATTTTTATTTTCGATTGGATATTGGTGCTTGGGATCGGCCATATACTGTAACGCCTGAAATAAAGCCGCAGACCGGGATAACAAAGTCTGGTACTTTACAGAAAATTGAGTCTCGGATCGTATCTCAGCCGGAAGCGAATCATCGATCAGGCCCGAAAAACCATTTAAATATACAATTATGTATGCACACTTTGAGGGCACATCGCAGGAACTTGCCGACCTGCAAAACGATGTGAGTGCTGCGAAAACTGCACTTGAATTACATAGAGAATTCAATATCCAGTACGCAAATGTTGCCGCTCACCGGAATCCGACCTTCTCAATGTATGAATACCTGATGGAAAAGTATGAGGCTCTCAATAAGCAGCGAATTGCCGAGGGGATAGAGCCTTTGAAGCTATCTGCTCTTGAGGCCCGTTATCAAGAATTGAAATCGGGATCTTTATCTACATCGGAATCATTGGCATTCATTGAACGATGTTTAAAGACGTCGGAAGTCGGACGTCAGTCCAATCAGAATAAGAATAACTCAATTCCTGCAAAGGGAGAACCAGCAGCGATTGAGTTACTGTCTGAACTTGGGAAAATGTTATAAATAACACGAAAAGCTATGGCAACAATAAACTTCAGGATCGAAGCCCCTATTGCAAAATATGGGACTCGATTACCAGTCGTTGAAAACCGGCTGGTATGGCTTATCAAGGATTTCATTCGGGATGCTGAACAGATTCAAGGTTTGTCGGTCGGCATGAGCCATGTCGAATTTGGCAGATGGAGCGTATTTTACCAATGTGTCGATTAAGAACGAGTGGTATGAATCTGCGCGAGGATTGAAAAAATTGGCGGAAATATGATCCGAATTATGATAAGCGTGCGCATCAGGCATTTCCTGCTATGTATGCCACCGACTTATCTTCGTTGGGTGAAGAAATTGTGCTGCACTTCCAAAAAGCTGTGACCAGTTGATCGTTGATCGGTATGCAGGCATTATCAAGAATGAAATAGGATCGCTTCACACAGAGTTAGAAAGGATGTGTTGATACGGAACATCAATGAAGACAATTCTTTATTTTTTGTCTGTCGGGAAGTAGACGGGAAAGAGAAAGTCGGGATTGTAGCTAAATACGGACAAACTCTTATCCCGCTGAAATATGACGATCTGAAGGAAATAAGAAACGGTTATTACTTAGCTAAAGAAGCTGGGAAATTTGGCGTTGTTACGCTTTCAAACAAGGTTGTTGTGCCTCTGAAATATTTTAGGCTGCATATATTTCCACTTCAATTTTCTTGGGAATCATTGCATAATAGTATAAAGAAAAGACTACCTGCTTGTGGCAGGGAAAGAGACGGGTGATGGAATTCGTTACGGGGTAGTCAACCTCAAAGGGAGGTGAAAATACCGTTTGAGTTTGAAAGTTTAGAAGTGCAGTATAACTGGGAACAACGCTTTGTCAGATATGGATTCATGGTTGCGCAGAAAGATGGCAAGTATGGGATGATAGATAAGGAAGGAAGTGTTATAATTCCTTTCGAGTATGACCATCTTGGCCAAAACGGATATTCCAAAGAATATTTTGAGTTTGAAGACGGATATTTGGGTGCGGTCAAGGATAATAAATTTGGGGTTGTCGATGTAAACAATAATGTCGTGATCCCATTCGATCGTTCAAAAGACGCTCTTCTCGACATGGTTTATCCTGATGTCTATTTTCTATGTCGTCCGACGAATAAAACTCCTGAACAGCGAATCGCTGATTTAGCTGAACTTGAGAACGGACTTATTAAGCAGGATTGGGAATGCTATAAGAAGAATTACTTGTCTGGGAGTTATATGCGGGAACAATTGGATAAACTGAGAATACTATATTGCAATATTGACGATCGGGATGCTGGCAAAGCAAATGAACTATGGGATAAATACTCCCGGAATGGATTATCCCGTATTCCAGACTTATTTGAAGACAGTAATGGCAATCTATGGCGAACACAGAACTATATGATGGAGATTGCTCACTTGGAAAAACCAAGTGCCGATAATGCGGTTGGAGTTTTCCTTTCTCCCCGCGAGCGTATGCAGCGGATAGAAAAGGAGCTTCGGGATATAGAGAATCAAGAAATAATGGGGGTGCATTACGGTGAGTTTCCTCCGGAACGGGTCGATTCTGAGATAAGTGCAAAACTGCTTGAGAACGACAGAAGAATTGAAGAGCTGCACGATTCTTACAGGGTGATCAGAGCAAATTATCGCAAGTACAGAGCGCGTGGCTCTGAGCAGCAAGACCGAGGCGGCCTATCGAAGACTTTGCAAGTTGTCGAAGGGCAAATCCATGTCAAACGTAGCAAAGCCGAACATGTCCATAATGATAACGCGAACATATTGGCAAAGTGACAACGGAGACTGACCAGTGCAGACCTGAAAATTAAAATATTATATCATATCATGATATGTGTGTCGCTGCTTTAGAGGAAGGTTTTTTTGAACCGGACGGAGGAGAGTATAATCGAAATAAGGAGCGTCAGCTGGCCGAGATTGGACGTGAAATAGATGCCTTGTATGAGCAGTTGGATCGTGCGGAAGCAAATGTCCGGAAGTTTGCTCCTCCCCTTGAGAGGCGGAAAGACATATTGGCTCCGACGACCACTCTGTATAATATTGAGCAGGGGATAAAAGAGAAAATGTCAAAACCCCGATCATCCCCAACCTGCGAACAGAAGATGTAAAAGTGTAGTCTTTTTAAAATACTCTTGATCCCATGGCAGTTTTAATCTCGATTAACCAAAAGGGTCGTGTTGGAAAATTTTTGTCATCCAATCGTGGGATGGTTCACATGGGGAGACGATTACTTGAACGATCATAGCTGTGAGCATTTTATACGAGAGATTAAGCAACATATTCATAATTTTTTTGATTGAAAAATTTAATAAACCATGATTGATTATAAAGAAGCGAAGAAATACCTTCTTCCAACATTATTGGATTATGGCTTCAAGGAGCGTAAAGACAAATCGTGTAAATCATGTCTTGTCTTCTCGGACGGCTCGGAAACACTTTTGGTGTATCGCAACCAGAGAGGAATCTACGATCATTATGTCAATAAAAAGTGCGTCTGACGATTATGGGGATGCCGTTCACTTCATTATGAAGCGGATACTCAATAAAACGACCAATCTGTCCGCAGAAGATTTTTGCAAAGTGGAGGCTGAGTTGTCACGGATTGCCGGGCTTGGTGTAATTAAAGATGTTATAAATAACACATCTACGATACAGGAAAAGCAACCGTTCGATATTTCAAAGTATACGGTAGAGCGCCTCGATCTCGCGGCTGTTCCCGGGGCATGCCGGCGGTTTTTCGAGCAGCGCCATATTGATCCCGGCAACTGGCTCCGTTCAAGTCCGTGATAGGTATCCTTGTTAGCGACCGCGGGTTTAGGCAACCGTTGTTCTATTGGAAAAATATGGACGGGAATATAATCGGGGCGCAGTATAAATATATCAAGGACAATGTGTGTCAGAAAAGGTTTCTGAAAAATACCGATCGCAGTAATTCTTTTTGGATGACTCCTATCGAGGGTAGCAAGGCGCTGTTCGTTACGGAAGATCCGCTCGATGCAATCGCGCATAGCCAACTTTTCCCTGGCGCCCGATATGCTTACCTCTGTACCGGAGGAACATCGACCAAAGCCCAGCGGGGGATGATTCATAGCTTTTCTCAGAAATTTAAATTGCCTATCATCCTCGGAAACGATAATGATTTAGCCGGACAGTTGGAAAACTTTAAACTTGCATATCATACGGCCAATATTGAGTATGCCATCAATAGTAAAACGCAGCGGGTTCTTCTTACCGTCAATGGCGCGGAGCGGGAATGGGGAAAGGATGAAATAGTTGCTGCCCTACAAGCAGTAATGAAGCAGAGGCCGAATATGATCCTGTCAATACCATGGGCAAAAGATTGAATGATGATCTACGGAGTAGTAAGAAGTCTATCTCCTTGCGAATTGCTGAAAATATGGTTCGAGCGCAGATCGAGACAACCAAATCAGAACAGCGGGGAATGATCGCCGGGAAATTGCCCTAATACTTCTGCTATACTGCTGGAGTTTCGGAACTGGGTTAAAAATGTTATAAATAACATTTTAATAATCATATGTTTATAGGATGTTCGGTTTTTTTGCGCAACAGCTTTTTTTTTATCGGAGAAAACAGTTAGTTTTGTCAATAATATATATTATTTAGATAATATAAATAATTGAAATGAATGGCAACACTATCTCAAATTGAAGAAGAGGATAATGAAATATATGCGTATGTCGTACTTGGGGCCATTTGCATAGGGTTTCTCTTGCTGCTGGTACAATTGTATTATGCGAATTACGATTTGGTGCAACGCCTTCATATCGACATTCCGTTTCTGGATAAACATATTTTCTCGAAAGAGGGGATGAAGTTGTTGCTGGGGGACTCCTATAAAGTCAGGAATGTTGTGCTGTTCCTTTTGCGTTTTCGTTGACGTCTCCATCTAAAGGGGAGAAACCGACGTCTTTCTGGCGACAGCTCGCCGGACTGGGCATTTCTGTTGCAGTATTTCATTGCTGTCGTTTTTCTTACTTATCCCTCTTACCGCAGTCGGACAGTCATTGAATATTCTCGGGTCGCTCATCAGTGCCGTGTGCATCCTCAGTTATTGTGGCCGGATTACGAGGTTTTACTTGGCGCCGGATCGCTCTTTGAATGAGAACGAACGGTTGGCTGACGGGTTTGAGCAGACCACTGAATTGATCGAAACCCCTACTTCTGTCAATTGGAAGTATGAGTTTTCGTACCAAGGTAAAACTCACATCGGATATATCAACGAACTTGCGGTGTATAGGGCGTCGTTTGTTATCGGAATGCCGGGCACGGGCAAAAGTCATTCGTTTCTCGATCCTGCAATGAAGCAGCTCATAGCAAAAGCATTTTTCGGCAGTTGTTTATGACTATAAAGATCCGACATTAAGCAATGCGGTGTATCAGTACTACGTGGCGTATAAACAGGGAACACCCAGCTTCCACGTTGCGATTCGGGTATTTGTCCTATGTGAACATCAACCATACCTATCGCTGCAATCCGATGAAAGGTATATCTACATCGGCCGAAGCGGTCAACTTTGCCATTACGATTCTGACTGCCTTGAATAAGAACTTTGTCGAAAAACAAAGGCGAATTCTTTACGGAAAGTGCGAAATCATATACCGCGATCGTAATATATGCACTGGGAGTATTGTTCGGGGGACGTTACCTGTCATTGCCCCATACGCTCACTATGCTGTCTCAGGTGCCGTCTGTCCTGTTCCCGGTGCTGAAGCTGATCTCCGTGCTGTATCCCGATATGAAGACCCTGTTTTCGCCTTTCAAAGAGGCATACGATACAAATACCTTACCGCAGCTTCAGGGGCAGTTGGCCTCGGCCCAAATCGGGTTGGGGTCAATGTCAGACGCATCATTGGCCTATGTTATGACTGAAGATGAGGAATCTCGGGGATATCGCTGTCGATTTGGATACGATCTCGTCGAAAGAATCTCCTATGTTATTATGTCTGGGTTCGAATCCACGGTTAGGGGCGGTTCTCGGGCTTGCTAACGCCGTATACCTTACACGCATTGCCAATCTGCTCAATCGCAAGGGCCGTAACCCGACGGCTTTTTTTGCCGATGAAGTGGTGACAACCTATATCAATGGGCTCGATAATTTAATCGCAACTGCGAGATCCAATAAGATTGCGGTTTTTCTGGGTTTTCAGGATTTCAGCCAGATGGTACGCGACTATGGACAGAAGATTTCCGATGCGATCGTCAACACGGTCAATAATGTTTTTGTCGGAGCTGTCAAAGGTAAGACGGCAAAGGAACTGGCAGAAAGTTTTGGCAAAAAGACCGTAAGGAAAATCAGTAAGTCCATTACAGAAGATGGAAGGTGACAACTTCTATCGCCGAACACAAAGAAGAACGTATTACTCAGAGCATGATTGAGGAATTGTCGCAGGGAGAGTTTGTAGGGCGCATTGCGGATGAATATGGTAAGGAGATCAAATGCAAGGTTTTTCATGGTAAAGTGATCGTCGAAACACCTGAGAAAGAGCAGCGCCTTCGGGAAGAGTTGAGAACAGGACGAAAATGAATGTGAGAGAGATGGACGGTCATATCTTCCCGATGAAACCCCTTGGATACCTAAAGTCCGGAATTGGTCGGATGAGGAGATTAAGCGCCGTCTGCGTCTGAACGTGATTAAGATAAATAACGAGGTTTCGGACGTGCTTCTGAAGCTGAATGAGATTGCCGATACATATAAGATTCTGACTCATCTGACAACGGGGACTGACGAGTTTTGTTTGCGGCACTACCTTTGCTGAACCGCAAAATCCGCAGAAACGAATCAACCTTTTTCGTCTGGCTGGAGGAAGCATACCGTATTGTATGGCGAATGGGCGAGCTTGAACTGAAAGATGATATTCTTTCTTTCGAGGAGAAATTTCAGCTTCTATTGCGTGATGTATATACGACCTCATATGAAGGGCTTCAGCAGATTCTAAAGCCCGGGAGCAATATCATGCAATGGACTTGAATTCTGTAAAACAATTGATTGATGAATATGAAGATGAATATGGAACCAATCTGGTCAATCCTTAAAATGATCGGTTATTTCCTCATGGAGCTGTTGGTGTGGATTGGGACGGTTCTGTTGCATGTAACTACTTTCCTGCTCTTGTTCTTTGTACTTAGGAAAGTAAAAAATAAACCAAAAATAAAAAAATATTATTATGAGGAAACTGGAATTTGACGGTATCATCGGTGCCATCGACGAAAAACCAATAAGCTGGTGCTGCGAGTTGGTTCGGAAACTTACGCGAAGACTGAAGAAGGAAACTTTGAAACCAAGACCGACTGGATCAATTGCTATGTGGCACTCTCAGAAAAGGGGCGTTACCGGGTCGGTGATCGTTACTTCTTCAGGGGGAATATGATTGTTGAGCCATATGCCAGTAAGAAGGAAGAAGGTGTGGCCAAAGCTCAGATCAAAGTCTTTGTATCCGAGAAGCCGGAACTTATTTATCGCAAGAAAGACACTGCACCTGTACCCGCTGCACCGGCTGAACCCTGCGATGATGTTGATGATCTGCCATTTTAAATGCGAGCCTTATGAAGAGAATAGTAGCAATATGCTTATGCTTGGTAATAAGTAGCGTTTGCCGGGCGCAAGTCGGATACCAGGCCAGAGCGCGATCAGCTTGGGCGTAGCTAAAACCAATTATGGAGTCATGGCGGACTTGCGGTTCATGAATCAGGTTACCCCCAGATCCGCAATAGGGGTGAGGTAGTATATAACCGGGAGCAGCTCTCGACAACAGACGATGCAGATTTCAATGCGCAGCAGGTTCTTGTTGGTGTCGTATATCAGTATCCGGTATTGTTCGGCCGACTCGGGTTCTTCCCTCGGCGTCGTGCCTGATCGGGGAGAGTTCGCTGATAAAACTACATCCAAAGGCGATATGTTGAGTTTTTAGCAATGGGGTTGCGTTTGGTGTTTCGGTCAATATTCCTGTCGGAGTTGTAATCGGGAAGCGATTCACAGTTTATGCAGATCCGCGGCTTATGTACATCCCCACGACTAACTTTGAGAGTTGTATTTTGTCTATCGGTGTCGGGCTGAAATACTATTTCTAAATGACCAATGTGATATTCAGTTCGAGGTTAAAAGTGTGCATTTCTTGTTCGTAGGTATAAAATAGGTAAAACATATTTGGTTACTCGGATTTTATTTACTACCTTTGCGGAAAAAGATCGAACTATATGACACTTAACGACGCATTCTCGGTGTTGATTGCGCAGCCCTTTTGGTATAAGGGTAGCGGATATACCAAGCAGTATGCCTATCGGGACAAGAAGAATTTTCAGAATGGGAAACTTATTCCTGAAGAGCGTATGAGGCACTATTTGAAAACAGCCGGCTGGGAGCAGACCCAAGAAGAACAATGGGAAAAAGATGGAAAATAAGGATTGGGCATACCAAATTATCGACAACGATGCTATCAAAATGAATAACGGGGATAACATGGTCGATGTGTCTACGGCTTATCTGGCTATTGACCGTGCCCGGTCTGATGAACGGCATCAGTTATTGGCCGGCTGGGAGCCTACAACGAAGTCAGTTCCGACGACCGGCCTTGTTGATGTCTTTTTTAGACGGACGATCCGGGAGATCGTAGGCGACCATGTATGTAACTGGGTTTATCCTTATATCGAAACCGGATATGCTGTTGCATGGAGGCTGCGGAAAGTCGATACCGAACAAGTAGATGAATAACAGACAATTTCTTCCCTTCACGACTCAACAAATTGGGTGAAATATGCCGGAGACTGAAGATAAATTGAGATTGAGCCTGATGGCCTATCCGTTTCCCGAGATCCAACGTGTCGAAGAGGTGTTCTCCACGCTGAAGGCGGATCCGGCATTGCTTGAGGAGGCGAGGCACCGCGGGTTCTACATGGGGCATACGAAAGCCAACCAGATGTTCAGCCGGTTGTTTGGCGGCGGACGCATAATGATAAAGCCGGAAGCCGATACGGAATTTGTCCGGCGGGTGATCCCGTATCTGAAGGCATTACTGAGCAGCTATGCCTTGAAACATGAAGAGAAAGAGGCGATATGTGCCATGATCCTGGACGAGATCGCTGATGACGTACTGCCAGAACCTAAAAAATAACTGTAATAAATGCCGAAGGGAGAATATACACGCACTGAAGCGGGGCGACGAGCCTATTTCGTCGTTACAGGAATAGAGTTGCCGAACACGCTTACCCATGATGAAATCAAAGCGTATTCGCATGCGCTTCCTGAAGAACAGTGGAAACGCTGCCATGAACTCTATCTCCAGTATATGAGCATCGGCCGGCCTGAGTATATGAAGAATTATGCTGAAAACTAACCCTAAATAATATGGACATTCAAATAATACAGAATAAGATCTACGAGATCCGCGGTCAGCGTGTGATGCTGGATTTTGATTTGGCCGCACTGTATCAAGTTACTACCAGTGCGTTAAATCAGGCTGTAAAACGTAATATCAAGCGGTTCCCGGATGATTTTATGTTTCAGCTCTCCAAGGGGGAATTCGACAACTTGAAATCACAAATTGTTACATCAAGTTGGGGCGGTACTCGCAAACCCCCTTATGCTTTTACAGAGCAAGGATTAGCTATGCTATCCGGGTTGTTGAACAGTGATGTTGCTATTCATGTAAATATTATGATTATGAGGGGCCTTTGTTCAACTGCGGAACATGATTGTGCAGTCAGCGCGATACTCGGCCGAGCTTGCCGAGTTCCGCAGCCGGCTCCCTGCTTGTTGAACGAAAGTCAGGGAGAACCTTGAGGCTATGAACGACTTGAGCGAAGACGTGCGGAGAGATTTTGATACAGTATTCGAGGCCATCGGAGCGTTGTCCGTGAAACTACCGGAAGCCAAGAAATCGCGTCAGCCGATTGGCTTTGTAACCGGCAATAAAGAAGATTAATTGTTGTTAACCAAATAAAAAACTTGCGTAAATCCACTATTATGAAAAAGATTTTTAATTATGTGCTTGCTATCTCTGCCATTGTGATCAGGGATGGCCTTTGGTTCTTGCAACGAGGAAGAGTTCCCCTCCCCTCGCATCCTGATGGAGATGTAGTCCCTGTTATTCTAAGTGTCGAGGTGGCAGATCTGGTTTCGTCCCGTGCGATCGACGAGAATTTGATCAGCGATATTAATATTTATTTTTCGGGAATAAAATCAGTTACCATTTCTACTACGCAGAAACAGCTCCTTCTTTTACTTTTCAAATGCTTCCCGGCACTTATCAGTTATATGTAGTAACGAATGTCCATCAGGATTTGGGAGAGCTGACCAAGGACGAATTATTGGCTTGCGATTATATAATCGGTGATATGGTGAGCGATATTCCCATGACGGGGAATATGAATATTCATATAACCAATGCAATGACGCTCCCGACATTGCAGGTAAAGCGTGTCGCTGCAAAAATATCGTACAATATTACGGTCGATAATGCTGTCGCTTCCAATATAAATTACGTTCAGTGCAATTCTGCAATCTTCCGAAATCTACGGTACTGTTCGGCTCGGGGACTACGTCGGATGATGTAAATGATTTCTATGATGCCAATGCAATAGAGATCGACAATGACATGATATTTTCAGATGTTTTCTACATGTTTGAGAACTGTCAGGGCAACGTAAACAGTATCTATAACCAAACTGATAAATCACCGGAAAAAAGCTCCTAAATGCGCATCGTATATGCGTATTCTTGCGGATGGGCCGGGTAAACTTCTTGAGTATATCGTATATCTGGGAGAGAATAGTACTACAAATTTTGATGTACGAAGGAATACCAAACACGAGATGAACCTTTACATCAAATGTGAAAATGAGATTGATAACAGAGTCACGGTTTACGAAGGGCTTTATTATGGTAAGGCAAATTGCTACATCTGTACAGGTTCTCAGGTTGCGTTCGATGTCACGCCATACCGCACATCGAAAAATCTGACGTATACCTATTCGGATATATACGCTGGAGTCGAATATGAGGCCGTGAGGGCCGCCTTGTTGTGGCAAGATACGAAGAATCTCGTCCGATCGGTCAGTATCAATGATAACACCGTGATCGTCAATACCAATGGGGGAAAAGGTAACGCTGTGGTCGCTATATATAATAAGGCCGGAGAGATCATGTGGAGTTTTCATATTTGGTGTACAGACCAGCCCGAAATATGCGAGTTTGCAAAGAATAGAGTCGGTAACTCATATTCCGTTATGGATCGGAATTTAGGAGCGACGACCTCCGCTTTAGGGGTACAATCATCCTATGGCTTGTACTACCAGTGGGGGCGAAAAGATCCTTTTGTCGGAGCTCTTGGAGCAACAAGTAGTGAAAACGGAAAAATGTATGATATAAATGGAGGAGAAGTGAGTTTTCAACAAGAGAGAACTGTTGCAGGACTTACAGTCGAAAATGCAATTAGGAATCCTCAGGTATATTATACTGGCTATAACACATTTTGGGTGGCAAAGAGTGAATCTATCAAACTATTATGGGGCGATAATATAGACGACAACGTAGCCCCGGTTAAAACCGTGTATGATCCGTGTCCTGCCGGATATAAAGTTGCCCCACAAGATCTACTGCGAATTACGAGTAAGAACGGATCGTTAACAACAACTCAACCGTCAGGGTATTATACCTATGGTCAATTTAATTCGGGTTGGGCCCTGTATTACGATGGAAGAGGGACGGATAGAACAAAAATATTCTATCTGCAGGCTGGAGGTAGTCGTGCTGGATTAACGGGCGGAATAAGTATGGGCACGATAACGGGGGGCTATGTGGACTTCCGGATGCAATAGTAATTTTAGCGCGAGTTCGGCCGGTTGTAATAGTGTTGAAATACTTAATCAATCAATTGAAAATCTCTCGCATGGATTTAATATCCGTTGTGTAAAAGAGTAGATGTGAAATTGTAAAAGTAAAGATAGAAAATAGGGGATGGTTAATCCATCCCCCATTTCAAATTCTGACCAACCCGTAGCTGTCCAGCAGACCAAAATTCTGGCTTAATAAAAGCAATTAAGCTTAAACGAATCGGAACAGCAAATCTAAAAGCACGGACAGCAGCGCAATCAGTAATTGTAACATCGCTACAATATTTGCATTCCTTTTGCGCAACCCCTCTTTTCGATAATGTTTCATACGAAAAACTTTTGAGGATCTCGTTTTAACCTTCCGATGAAGAACAACTGTTCTTAATGGTCTTATGACCACCGCCCGGTTAAAACACTGGCGCACTCAATGCCTAAAGGCGTCACAAAGATAGTGATTTTTGTCGATAAAGTAAATTTGATCTGAAGAGTGCAGATTTAATATCTACTTTGTTTGTGGTAAAGTCAATAAGATTTCAGATGGCGAATCTTATCCGTGTGGGGCAAAAATGGCGTGGAATAGTAGTTAAATCTCGGGGGATGTCATGCAAAACTAAACCCCTGAAGTATGCCGTAGCAGGGACTTCAGGGGATTACGATGCAAAGATAAAAATTAGTTTGGGAGATGATTTTGGCCCGGTTCATTTATTCGAGAAACTCTTCCTTACTCCTTCAAAATGGCAGTATGGCACATGTCCTGAATGATGATGCCTTCGTCAAGTATTTGATAGGCTAAAACCCAATGTTTTTCGAATACCGCACAACGGTAGCCCAGTTTGCACCACCGCTTGAATTGGCATAGAGGGGTGATTGATCTCGGCGCTGCATGTCATGATAAATTGGACGAACTGACCTCGATAAGCCTGCGCCGCTTCTTCAGAGAGTTTAATATCATCCCTGAGATAGGAAACCAAATCGGATAATTTGCCCAATACTGTGGGGGATACAATAACCTCGCGCATTATTGCTTGTATGCTTCTTGGATTTTGGCGTCGAATCTTGCGTTGAACTCTTCGAGGGGCACGGCACCCGCGGCAAGGGCTGCGCCCCATGCACCGACGGTCTTGGCCTCTTTCTTTTCTGGCTCGACCGTCACGCTCTTGTGATCTTTGATAAGGTCGAGTAGCCACCGCCCTTCCGGCGTGCTATCCTCAATGTGTACCGTTGTCATAACTCGAAAAGTTTTCCTTGTTGCAAATATAACGAAATTCTTGCCGCGAACGTATTCTCGTGTAAAAATAGTTTTAGGTAAGCCTTCAACTTATTTCTTGTGTGGAGCCGCAAAAAAACAGCCCGCTACCTTTGAAATATTATATAAATAATATTTATGCAATGTTTAAATATTGCTCGTATTCTGTTAGCAGGAGCGAGGTTAAGACGATATTTGCAAAATGTTCCATAGTGTTGCTGTTATAAATTAATCGGCGGCGAGCCTTTCACCCGCATTGCGCATCCGTTCCGCACAATCCCATAGTCACGTCCCTGTCATGGACTGAATGCGCCGTTCTGTTTTTTTGAACTACGCCGATCTGTGGTTATCTGGTCATTGTTACGTCTGAAGGCAGGTAGTATTTCGTCGTTTGCGACTCGACGGATCTGTCGTTGTAATTGAATTTGAAACCCGGATTGTCGCCGGGGCGTATCGAGACGGAGAATTTTTCGTCGCAGCGCCAGAGGTAGGTCGAGTTTCTCGCCCCTTTGGTGATCGTCGGCATTGCTGTCGATCGCTGTCCGACGGGCGGGATCTTCGACCTATCGAGTCGGTATTCCTCATAATAGAACTTTATCGGCTCGGAAGCCTTGTAATCGGTCGAAATACTGCGTGCGGTAATCGTAGGCTACCTTCGGTACGGGACGTCCGCCTTCCATGACGAGATACTGAAATTCTATCCGGGCGATTCCCTGCCGGGTTATGTTCACTGTCCGGGGCTTGAGTCTGACTTCAAGCCGCGTGATGCAGTCGCGCGAGAGCTGGAGTGCATAAGTCGCCTCGTTGGATAGGAGCTGCCCGGTGCTGTCATACCAGCCGGCCGGTTCGAAGTTGAACAACTCCTCGTTCACCAGTGCGAGCGTTACCTTTTCACCTTCAGTATTGTGCTCTCCGGCTCCCTCGATGGTGAAACAACCCTCGACGCTGCTGGTCACGACTATGTTCTTCACGACGTCCATGTATGCGCGTGCTTTTGCCGATGTCTTGCCTGCTGTGACCTCGAATTCGAGGATCTGCTCGCCGATCTCTTCGGGTGCATACTCGAATGTCGCATCCGCATCGACGGGGCAGGCCTGCCCGTTCACGGCATAGCCGTTCCGGAAGATTTTGCCTTTGCCCTGACTGAGGGTCGGTGTTACGACGAATTTCCCGTCTGCGCCCGGAGTACCTTGAATGTGTAGCTTCACCGGAATCCGGGCATCGGCCGCGGGGTTTACGATCTTCGCTTCGCAGACAGCTTCGGCCGTGATTTCTGATGGCGCTGTTACCGTGACCTTCAGGTCTTGCTGTTCACTGACTTCGCCATCAGGGGACTTGGCCTGAAAACTTACGAGCAGATCTCCCGCTTGGGCCGGGGTAATTACAAGGCGTGCATGCTTGGCCGCGAGCTGCACCCATTGGCCGGACGTGTCCATGTCGCTTCCGTCGAGCGTGAGCGTGGCCTTCCCTTCGCGGATGAACGCTGAGAGGGAGAAGTTCCCGTCCACACCTTCCTGAGCAACGGTCAGCGTGAGGTTTACGGTCTCTCCCAGTTCACAGACCGCTGTGACGGTAGACAGGGATAATTGCGGCGTTGGCTCGACGATCTGGTATTTTGACGAGGAGCATCCGGCCGATACGAACAGCGCCAATGCGTAAAATAAGGTCGTTCTCATGGTGTTGTCAGTTTGTTACGATGATCTCAAGGGTCTTGAATTGGGTGGTATATCCGTCCGTTGCCGAGAGCTGAATACGGTGAATGCCCCGCTCGGCCGGGGTGTAATAAAGCGGCTGTTCCATGTTTGCCGGCACGGAGAACGCTTCGGCCGGGGTGATGGTCACGGCCCCGTACTGGAGTGTGCCGTTGCCGGTGAGTTGTGTATATGTTACGGGGATTGCTCCAGTCCATCCTGTTTTGGTGAGAAGCATGGTCAGTTCGATCCGCTCGGTGATGGACGCCGTTTCGGGGTACTCGACCTCCAGCGCGAGGGCGGGACTCTTCTGGACATTGAAGTTGATGAAACTGCGGCCGGACTGCTCGCCCTCTTTGGTTTTGACCTCGAAGGATATGCGCAGCGGCCCGGCCAGCGTCGGCGTGAGCGTCAGGATCTCCGTAGTGTTGGACATCGACGCCCATGTGCCGTCGGTCGGGAGGTCGCTGCCCTGCATCGAGAGCTCGCAGGCCCCTTCGTTGAGTACGGCCGAGAGCTGAAATTCCCCGTCGTACCCCTGCTGCGAGACCTTGAGCTGGAGATACGCCGGCTGGTTGATGATGTAAGAGTCCTGCAAGGCCGTCACTTCGAGCGTCGGCCGAGGCTCGGTGATCCGGTACTCGGATTTCTCACAGCCTGCGGCCGCGAAGAGTAAAAGAGGGAGGATTATTTCACGATATTTTTTCATTGTATAATAGGGTTTGAATTCACACAATGGGTAACGCTGTCTCCGGGTATTTCCCCGGCCTGGATCATGGCGCAGTGTGAG
>VOFB01003903.1_pt1 | contig 47927 bp, 71 predicted proteins | sample 5384141 | NCBI WGS metagenome assembly VOFB01 (sample SAMN12384721, study PRJNA508395) | human gut metagenome | isolation source: healthy gut A | host: Homo sapiens | reverse complement strand
GTTCACCAGCGTCCGGATCTCGCTGTTGCCCAGCTTGGCCTTGGTCTGGCCTCAAACTGTGCGTCCGTCAGCTTCACGGAAATAACGCAGGTCAGACCCTCCCGGCAGTCCTCTCCGAGACCTTCTCATCGTCCTTCAACATTTTGATCTTCCGGCCGTAATTATTCAGCACCGTGGTCAGCGCACGGCGGAAGCCCTCTTCATGCATACCGCCCTCCGGGGTGTGGACGTTGTTGGCAAAGGAGAGGGTGGTCTCGTTGTAGCCATCGTTATACTGCATGGCGATCTCCGCCATGGAATCGCCCTTCTGCCCGCTGACGTAGATCACCTGCTCGTGCAGCGGCGTTTTCGTGCGGTTCAGATAGGTGACGAACTCCCGGATACCGCCCTCGTAGCACATGGAATGGCGGCGCTCCTCCTCCGGCTTCTCGGCGGAGGCCAAACGCTCGTCGGCAATGGTGATCCGCAGACCGGCGTTCAGGAAGGCTTCCTCCCGCATCCGGGTATGGAGGATGTCATAGCTGTAAACCGTTTCCTCAAACATCTCCGGGTCCGGCTTAAAGGTCACAGTGGTCCCGGTATGGTCCGTGGTGCCCACGATCGTCATCGGCTCCGTCACATGGCCCCGGGCGAACTTCATCTCGTGGATCTTGCCGTCACGATGGACCTGGACCACCAGCCACTCAGACAATGCGTTCACCACGGATGCGCCCACGCCATGCAGACCGCCGGACACCTTGTAGCCGCCGCCGCCGAACTTGCCGCCGGCGTGGAGCACGGTGTACACCACTTCCAGAGCGGGTTTTCCCGTCTGGGCCTGAATGTCCACGGGGATACCGCGGCCATTATCCACCACGGTGATGGTGTTGCCTTCGTTGATGGTCACGGAAATTTCCGAGCAGTAGCCCGCCAGCGCTTCGTCGATGGCGTTGTCCACGATCTCGTAAACCAGATGGTGGAGACCGGAGGTAGAAGTGGAGCCGATATACATACCGGGACGCTTTCGGACGGCTTCCAGACCTTCCAGCACCTGAATTTCCGATGCGTCATACTCGTTGGCGGTGTCCACCGCCGTGGATTGCAGGATCTCGTTGTCTGCCATGTAGGTTCTCCTTTCGTCGCGGGACAGGAAGAGCCGGGCCGGAAGCCTTTCCGGCCCGTTTCTCCTTGCCCCGAAGAAAATGTTTGCGTTTTTATGGAACAGCAGGCCGTTTCCGGTCCGATCTTTTTGTTTACAGCACCAGCTTGCCGCTCTCCGCCCGGTTTTTCAGGGTGGAGGTGTTCAGCTGGCTGAGATAGACGATCTGCCGGTGATAGGGATGGTCGCACACCACAAAGGACTTCGGCAGGTCGCCGGACACATCAGCACCACGCCATCCTTTTCCGCCCGTGTCAGATACTCCCGGGTGCGCTTTTCATAGCTGCATTTATCCAGATCAAAAATACCGATGATCCGATGGTCCGGTACGATCTCATTTTGTCCCAAATGCAAATACACGGTATCCTCCGTTCCAAAAGCAGCGTCAACGCGCCCAAAGCCCGCCCTTACACACACCGTATCGTAATATCCATTACACGGGTAATGAGAAGAATCAATATACATTCTTGCTCTTTCTGTCCTCCTCCGGATCTGAGATCCCAAGCAGGCAGCAGAGCAGAATGGCAAAGTCTATCGTGAACAGCATCCACTGTCTTTCCAGGAAGAGATACGCAATGAACATCCCCAGCGCGACCACCCATGCCGTCACACTGATCAGGCTTTTTACCTTTTATTTTTCGGTTCTCCATAGGACCGCTCCTCTACTCAGCCATCCAGCCCTCTTTAATATGGAAGATTCTTCCCCCTAACAACTGCGGCAACTGGTCATCTTCGCAGCAGGTGATGCGCCGCGTAACGGCGCGGCATTTCAAAACGCGCTGACGCGCGGCTTCGTTCGCTGCGCCCGTCGCGGTATTCATCACCGCACAGTGCCATTTTTGACATGGAAGATCCTTCCTCCCAACAGCTGCAGGCAGCCCGGTCGTCCTCGCAGCAGGTGATAAACACCTGCCCGCCCCGGATGCGGTTCAGGACAAATTCCTGCCGCCGGGGGTCCAGCTCGGAGAGCACATCGTCCAGCAGCAGCACCGGATATTCGCCGGTATCCTGCTGGAAGATCTCCCGGGCCGCCAGCTTCAGGGAAAGGGCCGCCGTCCGGGTCTGCCCCTGTGAGGCATAGCTTTTTGCGGCCTGTCCATCGATCTCCACCAGTAAATCGTCCTTATGAGGGCCGGACAGACATTGTCGGCTGGCGATTTCCGCCGCCCGGTGCTCCTCCTGATGCTGTAAAAGCTGCTGGAAGATCACCTGCGGTCCCGCCTCCGGGTCCGTCACCGTAGACACCGTTTCATAACGTAAAGGTAAGCCATTCTCGGCCGCCGGAAAAATCTCCGTGAATGGCCGGGGCCTGACACAGCCGCTTGATAAAGTGCGCCCGGTAATGGATCAGCAGCGCTCCCCGCCTTGGCCATACTCATGGAAAACTCGTCCAACGCGTCCAGCAAGGAGGGCTTTTCCTCGCTGTCTCTCAAAATGCGGGTCTTGTGCTCGTGAAGCCGCCTATATTCCGCAAGTGCTTGCGCGTACCGGGGCCGCAGCTGGCAGATGCAGTCATCCAGAAAGCCCCGCCGGGCGGCGGCCTTCCCGGATCAGATACAGGTCCTCCGGGCAGAACAGCACGCTCTGAAAAATACCGGACAGCTCGCCGCCGTTTTTCAGCTTGACGCCGTTAGACCGCAGCACCCGCCGCGCCCCCGGTGCAGCTCCGCCTCTAACAGAAAGTCCCTCTCTCTGGCAAACACATTTCCCTTCAAAAGGCGTGATCCACGCCGAACTGGATCAGCTCCTTATCATACCTTGCCCGGTGGCTGACGCCGGAGAGATAGGCCACCGCCTCCAGCAGATTGGTCTTTCCCTGGGCGTTGTCACCGTAGATTACATTGATATTCGGGTCAAACGCAGCGTCTAAATGAACGTAATTACGGAAAAAATCCAGGCTTAACCCGTCAATCCGCATAGGCCGCCGCGTATTCCTGTCCCCGGAAGGTCACCACGTCGCCGGGGCGGATCTTCTTGCCCCGCATGGTGCACACCTCGCCGTTGACCTGTACTTCGCCGCTCTGGATGCACTCCTTTGCTTCGCCGCCGGTCTCCACCACGTTCGCCAGCTTCAGAAGATCCTGAAGCTTGATGTATTCCGTTGTAATGGTCATTGTTTTCATGACGGTTTCTTCTTTCCTATGATTTTCCATGCTATATAGAAAATAATTGCAGCATAAAAGATCACATCAGAGATGATCGATATGGTATCGCCTGCCGGATTGTAATTCTTTTGCATGACCCAGCCAACAATACCAAGAGCAACAGAAAAAAGTACAAGAATCGTCCATACGTAATAGATGATTCTTTTCATTTCTGAACCTCCTTACTCCGCGCTCTTCAGCCGTACAGGCAATACCATATAAAGGAAGTTCTCCTCGCCCTCCACAGGGACGATAATGGCAGGGGAGACCCCTGTGTTCAGCTCGATCTTCACCTTGTCCGCCGGGGCATACCGCAACGCCTCCATCAGATACCGGTTATTGAAGCCGATCTCCAGCTTGTCGCCGTCACCGCTGACACGGCACACGTCCTTGGCCTCACCGTTGCCGGTCTTGGCGGACAGCATCACCTTATCATGGTCGAACAGGCAGCGCACCGGGCTTTTCAGCTTGTCGGAGATCACCACGGACACGCGGTCGATGCTCTCGATGAGGGCCTTGGTCTCTGCCGTGATCTGAATGGGATTCTTCCGGGGGATGGCGTTCTTGTAATCCAGGAACTCGCCTTCCAGACGGCGGCAGATCAGCTGAGTATCACCAATTTCAAATAGGATATGCCGCTTGCCCAGCGTCACCGTCACCAGATCCTCCGTATCTCCGCAAATGCTTTGACCTCGTTGAGAGCGGAGCCGGGGCAGACGAAGGAAAACGCGCCGCCCTCCAGCTTTTCCAGCTTCTCCCGCCGGAATGCCAGACGGAACCCGTCCACCGCTACCATGTTGAGGCTCATATCCGCGATCTCAAAGAGCGCGCCGGTATGGACCGGACGGCTTTCATTGGTAGAGACGGCAAAGGCCACCTCCTCGATCATGCTCCGCAGCACCTTCTGCTGCATGGAAACGGCATATTCATCCTCAACCTCCGGCAGATCCGGGTAATCCGCGGCGGAAAGGCCGAGAATATCAAAATCCGCGTCGCCGCAGGAAACGTGGACCATCATTTTCTTCGTCGGCGGTAAAGGTGATCATATCGTCGGGCATCCGGCGGATGATGTCACCAAACAGCCGGGCGTTCAGCACGATGTCGCCTCCTTCCACAACGTTGGCGAAAACGTTGGTGCGAATACCGGTCTGCATGTTGTAGCCGGAGATGGTCAACTGCTGGTCCGCGTGGATCAACAGACCTTCCAGCGCCGGAATGGAGCTCTTCTGGGCAACGGCCCGGCTGGTGACGGCAATCGCGTTTTGGAGGAAAAAACTTTTCACAGGAAAATTTAATCATGAGAGCCGCTTCCTTTCTGTATCAAATAGGGATAAAAGCGCTTTTTAAAAAGAAAAAATAAATTTTTTAGAAGAAAGTAACAGTAGTGCAAAAAAATGTGGAAAAGTAGAAAAAACCCTTGAAACCCCAATATTTACAGCCTCCACGCCCTTGTGGAAAAAAGATGTGGAAAAAATCGGTTTTAAACGGACTTTCTTTTTCCACATTACAGTTTTTCTTTTTCCCTTGCGAATGTGGAAAAAATACGGTCAATGGCGGTTGTTGATATTGGTCTTGATCTCCTTCACCGTCTCGGCGAAAGCGGGGTCTTTTTCATCTGCTTTTCTACCTGCTTGAGAGAGTAGAGCACCGTAGAGTGATCCCGGTTGTCAAAGACCTTGCCGATCTCCACCACAGGCAGATTGGTCATGCCGCGAATGAGGTACATGGCGATCTGGCGGGCAGCCACGGCATCCTTGACCCGCTGCTGACCGCAGATGATCTCTTTTTCGATCCCGTAATACTTGCTGATGTAGTCCAGAATGTTGTCCGGCGTGGGAATATACTCGTTGCTCTTTTTCAGAATGTCCTGCATGGCCCGAGTGACGGTGGCCTCGTCGGCCTCGCTGCCCAGCAGATCCTTGTAAGCCAGAATTTTATTGACGGTGCCCTCCAGCTGTCGGACGTTGGCAGTGACATTTTCAGCAATGTAGCTGGCGATCTTGTCGGGAAGCTCCATTCCCAGCGCCACGGCCTTGTTCTTTACGATGGCCAGACGGGTCTCAAAATCCGGCGGCGTTACGTCCGCCAGCAGGCCCCACTCAAACCGGGTGCGGAGACGGTCGTCCAGCAGGGTCATTTCAGAGGGGGGGCGGTCGGAAGTCAGAACGATCTGCTTGCCGGATTCGTACAGGTTATTGAAGGTATGGAAGAATTCGTTCTGCACCTGCTCCTTGCCGGCCACGAACTGGATATCGTCCACCAGCAGCAGGTCCGCTTCCCGGTACTTGGCCCGGAACTCGTTGCCCCGGCCGGCCCGGATCAGTTCGATGAACTCGTTGATGAAGTCGTCGCCCTTGATGTAGACGATTTTAGCAGCCGGATCATTCTGCCGGATCACATTGGCGATGGCGTACAGCAAGTGGGTCTTGCCCAGACCGGAATCGCCGTAGATCAGCAAGGGGTTGTAGTTCTGGGCGGGATGCTCCGCCACCGCCATAGAGGCGGCGTAGGCCAGCTTATTGCTGGGACCTACCACGAAGGTCTCAAACGTGAAATCCTCGTAGGTGAAGCGATCGCTGTTTTTCTTGGGCGCGCCGCCCTGAAATTCCAGAAGTCCCGCTTCATCCAGGATCTTCACTTCAAACTCCATGGAGAAGAGATCCTGAAGGGCGGCTTTGATGTTTTTGATAAACAGGGATTCGATGTATCGTTTTTTAAAGTCGTTGGGACAGTGCAGATAGAAGGTATTTTCCCGGATGTCCACCGCAGTCAGTTCATCGAACCAGGTGGTGATGGTCGTCTCCGAGAGATCCTTCTTGAGCTGCTGGAGGACGTTGGTCCACACATCAGCGACAGAATTCAAATCAGAACACCTCTCTTGTTATAAAAGACAAAATCATACCGAATTACATTATATCAAAAACAGAACGTTCAGGCAACAGAAATTACACATATACTAAATAATAAAGTTCAAAAATTTAGGGGCTGTCGGAAAACAAAATGTGGTTATCTCCGACAAAAAAGCACCATATCTGCCAAAAACGTACAGGAAACAGAAAAAACAACGGATGTTTTTCACGGAATCTGCAACTTTTTCTTGACAGAATTTGAAAAAGTATGTATACTAATCCGTGCGTCATAAGTACGCACTGATATGCTTACTGCGCCGCCGGTCTCCGGGGGTGTCGAGTAAATGCCGCCGCAAGGCGGACGGAAATCTGACAGGAGGTGTCTCAACATGGCAACGAAACGTACCTATCAGCCCAAGAAGCTCCACGGCCAGAAGGTCCATGGCTTCCGCAAGAGAATGGCTACCGCCAACGGCCGCAAGGTCCTGGCTCGCCGCCGCGCCAAGGGCCGTGCCCGCCTGAGCTACTAAGAAGGGCTCATGCGCGGGAGACACCTGAACAATGTCCTTTAGGGACGGTGGGACTGCAAGCGTCCTCCGTCCCTGGAATTGTATCCAAGGAAACTTTGTTCAGGGTGAAAGGACAGGGAACGAGTCATGAAAGCAGCGGTCACGCTGAAAGAGAATTATGAATTTCGGAGAACCTATCAGAAGGGCGTTTCGGCTGTCAGTCCCGTCATGGTGCTGTACTGCCGGAAAAACCGTCTGGGCCGGAACCGTCTGGGGCTGGTGTCCTCTACAAAGCTGGGACATGCCGTGGTGCGCAACCGCTGCCGCCGCCGTCTCCGGGAGGTCTACCGTCTGGAAAAGCCCCAGCTGAAAACGGGATATGATATTATTCTGGTTGCCCGGAGCAGAACTGCCACGGCCCCTTGGCCGGAGCTGCAAAACAGTTCCGCCGTCTGTGCCGGAAGGTGGATCTGATGAAGGAGCCCGTATGAAGCGGGTTCTTCTGGCTTTGGTGCGGTTTTATCGCCGGGCTATTTCTCCGTTTCGGCCGCCCTGCTGCCGCTATACCCCTACCTGTTCTCAATACGCGCTGGAGGCCATTGAAAAGTACGGCGCCCTAAAGGGCGGCTGGCTGGCTTTCCGCCGTATTCTGCGCTGCAATCCCTTCCACAAAGGCGGCTACGACCCCGTTCCCTGATTCAAAAGAATATCGGAGGAAAGACAAGAATGTCCACCATTGGCTACTACATTTGCGTACCCTTTGCCTGGCTGGTCCGTCTGTTCTATAACCTGACGAACTCCTACGGTGTGGCTCTGATCCTGTTTACTCTGGTTATCAAGCTGATCATGCTGCCCTTCCAGATGAAATCGAAGAAGAGCATGATGCGCATGAGCCGTGTCAGCGGTCAGATGCAGGAACTGCAGAAGCGCTATGCCAAAAACCAGGCCAAACTCCAGGAGGAAATGCAGAAGCTCTACGAAGAGGAAGGCGTCAATCCCATGAGCGGCTGCCTCTGGAGCTTTTTGCCCTTTCCCATCCTGATTGCTTTGTACTCCATCATCCGCCAGCCCATCACCCATTTCATGATGCTGCCGGAATCCGCGGTGGAGACTTTGATCCAGACTGCTACCAACGCCGGCGTCAACATGGCCAATATCGTCCAGTTGGATAAGGCCGGTGCCGCCATCGTGAAAAACGGTGTTACCCAGCTTTCCGCCTACGGCCAGATCAACCTGGTCAAGGCCGTGCAGGAGATGGGCCTTTCCACGCCGGATGGCTGGTTCAACGTGAACTATAAGTTCCTGGGTCTGGACCTGACCGCTACTCCCTGGGAGTATGTCAAGAGCTTCACCTTCACCTGGGCTGTGATCGGCGTGATCCTGATCCCCATTCTGGCCGGTCTTTCTCAGTTTGTGTTCAGCAAGCTCACTATGAAGACCCAGCCTCAGGCGGACGCCGCCGGCGGTGCATCCATGAAGTCCATGATGTACATGATGCCTCTGTTCAGCGTCTACATCGCCTTCGTCATGCCTGCCGCACTGGGCGTGTACTGGATCGCCCAGAGTGTGTTCTCTCTGATTCAGGAGGCGATCCTCAACAAGACTCTGTCTGCTAAGATGGAGGCGGAAGAGGCCCGCTTCCAGGCTCGTCAGGCTGACCGCCAGAAGCGTATGGAAGAGGCTCGCATCCAGGAGCGGCAGAGACAGCAGGAGGAGCAGAAGAAGCAGACTCTGCGTGAAAGCAGCAGGCTGCTCAGGCTGCCAAGGCTGTCAAAGCTGCCAAGGCCGCTACCAGCACCACCGAGGCTGGCCGGGTGGGTGACCGCCCCTATGCCCGTGGCCGTGCTTACAAGGCGGACCGCTATGACGAAACATAATGAGGAGCCGTTATGAGACAGTTTATTGATGTAACGGGCAAAACGGAAGAAGAAGCCATTAACCGTGCCCTGGAGCAGCTGAAGCTGGACAGGGACGATGTATCCGTAGAGATTTTGGAGCGGGCAAAGGCCGGTTTCCTGGGTTTGGGAAGCTGCCCTGCCAAGGTCCGGGTCAGCTACGGTGAGGACGAGGAGCCTGCCGCCCCCGCCCAGCCCAAGGTGGAAAAGGTCCGGGAGGACAAGCCCAAAGCCGAGAAGCCCCGGGCAGAAAAGAAGCCCGCCGAAAAGCCTCAGCGCCGGGAAGAGCCGGTCAAGAAGGAGCTTGCTCCCAAGACCGAGGAAGCACAGACCGTCAAGGCCCCGGAGGATCTGGGCGAGGAAGTGGATGACGAGCGGGCTCAGGAGATCCGCAAGTTCCTTTCCGGCCTCCTTCAGCAGATGGAGGTTCAGGCAGAGGTCAAGGTGTATCTCCCTGAAAAGGGCCGCTACAAGGTGTTTCTGGAAGGTCAGGGCCTTGGCGCCATCATCGGCCGCCGGGGCGAGACCCTGGACGCCATCCAGCAGCTCACCAGCTACTCCGTCAACCGCACCGGCAGCCGGGTCCGTGTCCAGCTGGACGCCGAGAATTACCGGGCCAAGCGGGAGCAGAGCCTGGAACGTCTGGCCAACAAGGTGGCGGGCAAGGTGGTCAAGTACCGCCGCAGCGTCACAATGGAGCCGATGAACGCCTACGAGCGCCATGTGATCCACACGGCTTTGCAGGAGGTTCCCGGTGTCACCACCTATTCCACGGGTGTGGACCCCAATCGTCGGGTCATCGTGGCCTACGATCGGGAGAAAAAGTAAACCGAACCAACGCTCCGTCTTTCAGGCGGAGCGTTGTCCTATTTTTCCGGATTCCTTTCAACATTGTGAAAAAGTCGGTGAGTTTTTTCAGAAACCCAATGAAAAAACGGCCGTTTTCCGCTGTTTGCCTTGACAATGTTCAAAAACCGTGATACAGTGACCGGGTGAAAGGCTGTGACAGGGAAGTCCTGCTGGATCCGGTTTCAGAGAAGGAGCGGTTGGTGCAAGCTCCTCCGGAAAGCATCGGATGGCGCCCTGGAGCCGCGGGCGGAAATGCTTCGCCGGACCCCGCCGTTACCGGGAATGAAGCGCCCCGCCTCCAACGGGGAATTCAGGTGGAACCACGGACATTATGTTCGCCCTGAGCCGACTAAAATAGGCTCAGGGCGTTTTTTGCTGCGCAAAAACGCATGAGTTGAGCCGCGCCCCTCGCCGCAGACACGGCAGCCGGGACGCGTGGCATCAGAATTGCGTGCATGCAATTTTGAAATTGCTCTGAGCCACCAAACAAAAAGGAGAGGAAACCATGAAAAACACCGAAAAGACGATGGACAAGATCGTTGCCCTGTGCAAAAACCGAGGCTTCGTGTTCCCCGGCAGCGAGATCTACGGCGGCCTTGCCAACACCTGGGACTACGGCCCTCTGGGCGCGGAGCTGAAGAAAAACATCAAGAACGCCTGGTGGAAGAAATTCGTACAGGAGAACCCCTACAACGTGGGTCTGGACGCCGCCATCCTCATGAACCCCCAGACCTGGGTGGCCAGCGGTCACCTCAGCGGCTTCTCCGATCCCCTGATGGACTGCCGCGAGTGCCACGAGCGCTTCCGCGCCGATAAGCTGATCGAGGACTGGTGCGCCGAAACCGGCTTTGAACTGTCCAAGCCGGTGGACGCCTTCTCCCAGCAGGAGATGAAGGCGTTTATTGACGAGCATAACATTCCCTGCCCCACCTGCGGCAAGCACAACTTCACCGACATCCGTCAGTTCAACCTGATGTTCAAGACCTTTCAGGGCGTCACTGAGGACGCCAAGAATACTGTCTACCTCCGTCCCGAGACCGCTCAGGGCATCTTCGTGAACTTCAACAACGTCCAGCGCACTACCCGGAAGAAGCTGCCCTTCGGCATCGGCCAGATCGGCAAGTCCTTCCGCAACGAGATCACCCCGGGCAACTTCATCTTCCGTGTTCGCGAGTTCGAGCAGATGGAGCTGGAGTTCTTCTGTAAGCCCGGCACCGATCTGGAGTGGTTCAACTACTGGCGTACCTTCTGCCACAACTGGCTGCTGTCCATCGGTTTGAAGGATGAGAACCTGCGTCTCCGTGACCATGATTCCGAGGAGCTGTGCTTCTACTCCAAGGCCACCACGGACTTCGAGTTCCTGTTCCCCTTCGGCTGGGGCGAGCTGTGGGGCGTAGCCGACCGTACCGACTATGACCTGACCCAGCATCAGAATACCAGCGGTCAGAAGATGGTCTACCGCGAGGGCGAGGGCAAGGACATGGTGGAATATATCCCCTATGTCATCGAGCCTTCTCTGGGCGTAGAGCGCAGCGTGCTGGCCGTCCTGTGCGACGCTTACGACGAGGAAGTCGTGGGTCAGGATAAGAACGGCAAGGACGATGTCCGCGTGGTCATGCACTTCCATCCTGCTCTGGCTCCCTTTAAGGCGGCCATCCTGCCCCTGAGCAAGAAGGAGGTCCTCTCCGGCCCCGCTATGGAGCTGTACAACGAGCTGTCCAAGGAATTCATGGTGGATTACGACGAGACCGGCTCCATCGGCAAGCGCTATCGCCGTCAGGACGAGATCGGCACCCCCTTCTGCATTACCTTGGACTTTGAGACCGTGGGCGACGAGAACACCCCGCTGACCACTGTGTCACCATCCGTGAGCGTGATACCATGAATCAGGTGCGTATCCCCATTGATCAGGTGAAGAGCTATCTGGAAGAGAAGATCAAGTTCTAAGAAAACACAGTAACAGGGCGGAGGGTTTGATCGACTCTCCGCCTCTTTAAGGAAAAGGATCAGAGGAACATGGAAGAACAGTTGGAGCAATCAAAACGGCGCCTGCATTTCTGCATGGCACTGATCGGCGGCTGGTTCGGCGCATATGCTATTTTGCGCTTTCATCACTTCGCCTCGGCAGTGACCGTCAATTTCATTGAGGTTTTCACAAGCGCGGTTCAGGAAAACTGGATCAAAGCGCTGCTGCGTCTTGGAATCGTTATCCTGTATGTTTTACGATTTTTTTCTGTCGAAGCGCTGCCGATGTGCGGATGTGGGCCATTCTGTAATGCAGGCGATGTGTGCGGAGTGTTTTGGGCCATTATCTGCATTTTCGCCATGGGCTTCCAGTGGGTGTTTGCCGGAAAATACGGGTTCCCTGTTCCACCATCTTTTCTACCAACAACCTCCGCCAGTTTGGATGCCTTCCAGGCCCATTTATTCCGGGATTCGGACCATATCCCCCGGATGAATCTCTACGGAGGAACGCTGTTGGCATTCCATGCCGGCGTTATTGCAGAATGTGTGTTGTGGGCGATGGGGTGGGGAAGCTGCACGATCCTGCCTGTTCTGCTACCTGCGGTTCTGGCTCTTGCTTGGCAGCGCCGGGATTTCCGGATGCGGGAAAGGATCGAAGAAGCCTTTGAACCCCATCATACTGCCTGAACGAAGCGGCCCTGTCGAAATGACAGGGCTGTTTTTGTGCAATATGCTAAAGAGACACCTATTTTTTCAGTAAATCTCAGAACTATTCATGAGCGGAAATTTGTGTTAAAATTTCGTTATAACAGAGATGGACCTTTATGGGACCCTATGATAAGAGAAAGGGGAAAACTATGGAAAAAATCTTTAAGCTGAAAGAGAACGCCATCTGCATGGCCTTCCTGGCCAACAAACCCTTTGCCATGGCGCCCGGCATGGGCCTCAACAGCTTCTTCGCTGTCGTGGTGGCCAACATCGCCGTGATCAACAACTGCGAGCTACACCAGTCGCTTTTCAGGCTGCCCTCGTCATCATCCTCATCGAGGGTATCGTGTTCCTCGTGCTCTCGGTGCTCAAGGTGCGCGAGAAGATCGTCGAGGCCATCCCGCTCGGCGTCCGGCTCGGCATCGCGCCCGCCATCGGCCTCATGCTGCTCAACATCGGCATCGGCTCCAACGTCGGCGTGTACTCGAGCGACGGCGGCCCGTTCTACGTCATGCGTGATTTCTTCGGCGCGCTCACGCCCAGCCTCGCCAAGGCCAACATGGGCGACGGCTACCCGCAGATGGTGCTCACGGTCGTGACCATGTTCGTCGGGCTGTTTCTGATCGTGCTGTTCGCGCACAAGAAGATCAAGGGCTCCGTGCTGCTTGGCATGCTCTTTTCCTCCGTCCTTTATTGGACGGCAGCTTCGCATCTTCCTCGGCGTGAACCCGTTCGCGTCGCTCACCGCAAGCTTCGTGCCCCCGTTCGGCGACATGGCCGAGACGACCCTGTTTAAGTTTGACTTTGCCGCTCTTGGCAGATCGGCTGGTTCACGGTCGTCACCCTGATCATTACGTTCTGCATCATTGACATGTTCGACACCATCGGCACCCTCGTCGGCACCGCGAGCCGCGCCGGCATGGTCGACAAGGACGGCAACATGCCGCGCATGCGCGAGGCGCTGCTGGCTGACGCCATCGGCACCGTCGCGGGTGCTGCACCGGTACCTCCACCGTCACGACGTTCGTCGAGTCCGCTTCCGGCGTTGAGGCCGGCGGCCGCACGGGCCTGACTGCCCTGACCACCGGTGTGCTCTTCCTCGCGAGCATGTTCCTCGCGCCCATTGCCGCCATCATCCCCGCCGCCGCGACCTCGCTGCCGAGCTCCGCGCTCATCTACGTCGGCCTGCTCATGCTCGGCGGCCTCAAGAAGATCGACTTTGACGACGTTTATCAGAGCCTGCCGGTGGCCATCATGCTCATCTCCATGCCGATCTCCGGCTCCATCGGCCACATCCATTCTCCTTGACCGCCGCAGGTCTTTCCGGACACGGCGTCCATCAGCCGCCGGACGCTGTCCGGCCGCATGGGGCTGGAACAGCAGCACATTGCCCTTTCCCGCCTGCTCCTTGGCCATGGATTCAAATACGGATTCCTCCAATTGGGCGCAGCGGAGCTTCAGATTGGCTAACTCGCCCTCCAGCCGTTCCACGGCCGCCTCGCTGTCTACAGGCTTTACACTGAGCCGCTGGCCAATGGCCTTGGCCTGCTCCCATGTTTTGGACAGGTATTCCAGCGCCCGTTTGCCGCACAGCAGCTCAATCCGCACGCCCTCCCGGAATTTCTGCACCGACAGGAACTTCACCAGTCCCACCTGCCGCCCGCAGCACATGGTGCCGCAGCAGGCGCAGCAGTCCGCGCCGGGGAAGGCCACGATCCGCCATCCCCTTCCAGCGCTTTTTACTCCGATAGTCGATGGCCTCCAGCTCCGCTCCCCGGTGGAACTGAATGTCGATGGGGTGGTTTTCATAAAGATACTGATTGGCCTTAGCCTCAATCTCGAGCAGTTCCTCCCACGGAATGTCAGCGTTGAAGTCGATGGTCACGCTCTCCGCACCCATGTGAAAGCCCACGTTGTCGCAGTGAAACGCGCGCAGATCAGCCCGGAGCAGATGTGCTCTCCGGAGTGCTGCTGCATATGGTCGAAGCGCCGACGCCCAGTCGATGGCGCCGGCGACAGTTTTCCCAATTTCCACGGCTCTGTCCACATTGTGGAAAATCACGCCGTTTTTTCATGGACGTCCGTCACAGCCGCCTGTCCAGAACGCCGGTGATCGGCAGGCTGTCCGCCCCCCTCCGGGTAGAAGGCTGTGCGGTCTAATGTGACTAAATAGCCGTTTTTACCCGGCTGACAGTCCAGAACCGTAGCGGTAAAGTCCGTCAGAAACGGGTCCGCGTAGTATAGCTTTTCAGTTTCCATGGGGAAAATTCCTTTCATTTTTAAAATAGTTCGAAAAATGCACGATGAACCTCCACAGCGGGTCGATGAGCAGAGACCCAACCCCACCGTCGCGAGCAGTACATTTGCGGCGATGGCATACCCGTCGCCCGCCCTTGTTTTTTTCCGTCAGCAGACGGCGGTACAGCAGTAGCTCGACCAGCATGATGATCAGCTCAATGGGAATGTAGAAGATCAAAGACCAGCCGCTTACGCCGTGGTTGAGCACCGTCACGGCGAGATAGACGGCGAAGCCGCCTTGCGTCACCAGGTTCACCAGCAGAAACACCAGCAAGCTTCTCCTGCTCCGGTAGCCGAAGGCAAACAGCAGCAGCCCCTCGATCAGCAGGGTAGGGAGGAGGGTGCACAGAATTGCAGCGCATAGGCCATGGCCGGACTGGGCGCGTTGGCGATCCTTTTCGCCCAATCCACCGTTGCGCTCGATTGCAGCGTTGCGCGGTGCAGCGTACTTCCGGAATACCCAGCTCTCGCCGCTTTTTGTCACGAGAATGATCCGATACGTATCCGGTACGCCATGGTAGCGGAAGGAGTGGAGCCGCACCCCGCCTGCGTCACTGCCGATCAGGTCGCCCCACATGGGTGCGCCGTTGGTGCCCCTGCGCGGTGCAGGCGTGCCAGCCCTCCGGCACCGCCGCCCGCAGCGCGTCCAGCAGCTCGCTGTCCAGTGCAGCGATCTCCTCCTCGGAGTAGCTCCAATCCAGCCCGCTGTATGTATCATCCCCGTCTCCGGAGCCATAGGTGTGCCCCTGATAATCCCCCTTTTCCAAAAGATCGAGGTAGTACGGCTCCTCCGGGGCATTTTTCACCAGCACCTTTAACTGCGCCTTTCGGCCCCGTGTCCGCAAAGGCGGAGACCGTCAGCAATGCGGCGGCTAAAGCCAGCAAAACGCAAAAACGCAGAGACTTTTTTCATAGAAATGCTCCTTTCCCATAGACCGGTCTTTCCAATAGCTGTTCACAAGGAAAGACGAAAAAAGGTGTTTTGGTTGCACATTTTCAAAAATGCAGCAAATCAGGCTGCTTTTCATGGAACATCCAATCAGGGATTGTTTTCGGGGATCCTCAAAAGGTGTCCTTGCACCGCAGTACCCGGAGACAGGCGTCATCGATGACGCTTTCATCCAACCCTCCTGCACCGCCGCAATGACGGCGGGGATCTGGGTCCGGTAGTCCGTGGTAACAACCATATCGTTCCCCGCCTGCAAGGCCAGCACAGCCACAGCGCCGTCCTTGGCGTAGGCCTTCACGGCGTCCATCGCCAGATCGTCGGTGATGGCGATGCCGTCAAAGCCACATTCTTCCCGCAGAATTTTGTGAACGGCAGGGGACAGGGACGCCGGCAGCTCCGGGTCCATGCAGTTGACGATGTTGTGGCTCACCAGCACGAAGGGCGCTCCAGCCTCGATCCCGCCTTGAAGGGCAGCAGGTCTGCAGTCTCAAAGGTTTCCATGGGCCGGTCATCCACGGCGATGCCGGTGTGGGTGTCGGCGTTGCTGCCATAGCCGGGGAAGTGCTTCAGCACAGGCAGCGTGCCGCCCTCCGTCATGGCCGGCACCACCAGCCTCACATAATCCGCCGTCATGTTCGCGTCCTGCCCCAGGGCCCGGTCATAGATGAAATCCTTAGGGTCAGTGGACACGTCGCACACCGGCGCGAAATTCACGTTGATCCCCAGCGCCCGCAGCTCCCGGCTTCGGGTGTCCGTATCCCGGAGAATTTCTTCAATGCCGCCGATGTAGTTCAGCTTCTGAGGAGATTTGAACGGTTCGGAGAAGAGGTTAGGGTTTCGGCTGGCCCGGGTGACGGTGCCGCCCTCCTCGTCGCTTCCAATAAACAGGGGGATAGCGGCCGCATCCTGGTAGCTCTCGATTTTCTGGATGAACTGCTCCCATGTCAGCCAACTGTCGCCATCCTTGTAGTCCCGTCCGAACAGCAGATAGCCTCCTAAATGGTAGGTGGAAATATCCTCCACGGCGTTGGTCTCCGGGCACCGGACGAAGAAAAGCTGTCCCACCTTTTCCTCTAAGGTCATGGAGTTCAGCAGTCCCTGCAGCCGTTCTTCACGGGCCTTTTCTGCCGCCAGGCGCTCCTGTTCCGCGATTTCCTCCGGCGTCAGCTCCGGTTCCGTGGGCGTGGCGGGTTCCTCTGCCTGTCCCGGCGTCACCGGTTCAGCGGGATTCTCTGTTTCTCCGCAGCCTGTAAGGGTAAATACAGTCAATGCCGCCAAAAGCGCGGCCAAAAACGTTTCATAGGCGCCTCCCTCAAAGTAGCTTCAGTCTAACATAAACCGGGAAAAAAAGAAAGAAAAAAAGGAGGGCCTCGCCCTCCAATGTCATTAAGTTAAGCAAAAACGGCGCGCACAAAAATGCCCACCTCGAAAAGTCGAGGTGGGTATTTTTGCTTTGGAAAATCGTGCTTACTTCGCGGGCAGGACAATGACCTGTCCCTCGTAAATGGTGTTGGCGTTCACAAGACGGTCGGCGTTGCGCTCGAAGATGGCCTTGTAGTTCATCAAATCACAGATTTGTTAAATTCGATATATCATATCACCTATATTCCAAATTCTCATGATTCCAAAAGTGAATCGTTCTCTGCTTGCCAAATGTATCCCTGAAATGTTATATCATATCCGCAATATCCCTCTGTAACGATTTCAAATTCTGCATTAGGGTATTGCTCCTTAAATTCATCAAAAGATAATTCTTTACCAGAAAAAGATTTCACTTCGTTATACCCGTATGGAGCGTTAAATACCATAATATTGCACTCTTCTTTATCAATATTTGTAAATTCAATTATTCCCTTATACCACTTTTCTTCATTATCAGTATATTGAAATATTCGATCCATATTTAAGGATAATTTATCTTCATTAATTTCAATCTGTACTATCCTGCTATCGTGTAAGCTAAATGAAATATTACTTTTTCGGTCTCTAATATAATCCATATCCTTAATCTCCGTAAATTCATATTTACCTGTTTCTTTCACCGCTGTCAAACCCATCATACCATGCTTTTCCCTGCGAGGCAACAAAAAGGCGAGCCGCAGAAAACCCGTGATGGAATTTTCAGAGCATTGACAGGACTTGTTGAGATTTCCTTGGAATGATTTCACTCTGCTGGTTTGCGGTAGTTTTCGCTGATTTCGGTATCTATGCGCGGACTTGTTGTATGCTTGAGCGGTTTGTCTTCCGATATGCCCCTATGCGTCGCTCACAAGTCTTTCCGCCACAAGTTGTTAAGTTAAGCGCGGTCAAAAATAACACTATTCCGTTTTTATAAAAATCGGTTGATTTCTGATACATTCCGCGCAAATGTTGAGATTTTAGGGACTATCGCGCTTTCTGCGGATTTCAGCTGATTTTTGGGGCGCTTTACAGACTTGTTGAAACGCTGACCATTTCCTAACTTAACGGCTGTTTTGGAAGTGTTTTCTCAAAAATGCCTACCCCACCAAAACGCAGTCCGCTGACTTTTGATACATGGGCGGTACTTTGTTGTGTCCCCGCGCAAGACGTTCCCTCTTGAAATTTTGGACGGGACGGCCTAATTTCTGCTGTTTTCGCAAGACTTGTTAAAATTTTCGCATGACAATCGCTGTTGTGGCGGTTTTAGAGGTCTGTTAAGTTAAGACGGCATTTATTTTTCTGAAAATGACCGTTTTGACCCCCGAAAACAGGAGTTTCAAAAATAAATACGTTGAGGGGGCAGAGGTCGCTGACCCCCGCCCCTCTCTTTTTGTCATGCGGCTACGCGGTAGACAAATCCCGCGAAACCTTTTGTTTTCAGATTGCGCTCGTCCTGTCGGTCTGGACGGATTGGGACAGTATATCGCGCGATTTCTTTCAAAAGCTTTTCGTCGTCTGCGTTGGGTGTTCGCAAGAACTCCTTGCAAAGCGTCACCGCCATTTTGAAATTAACCTTATATGCATAAACGCCGCCTTTCGGCTGACGGATAACGACCTCGCGGCAAACACGGCTGGCGAAGTTAAATGCGGTCAAACTGGCGTATATCTCCTGCTCCGCAAACGCATCCGATTTGCCATGTAAGTTGACCAATCCAAGCGTATATTTCCAGTCTCGAACGCCGTTTCTACACCCCAACGCAGGTGGTATGTCGCCTTAATATCTTCCAGCGTAAAAGACGCGGGCAGAGAAGTCGCCACCGTTTCAAACTCGCCATTATCAAGCATAAAGCGGCAGATACGGAAACGCATGGGATAGGGCGAGGGAAGTCCCAGCGTCCGCGCCGCGTCTTGGAGCCTGCCTTGCTTTCCTTTGGGACTTGCAGATGGATATAACCACCTTTCTTGTCCTCGTTGGTCTGCGTTATGGTAATCGTAAACCCTATCATGCAGTCCAGTTCCATCATCGGTAGCTTTGCCACCTCACGCATGGCAGATTTGTTTTGTTTTATGCGGATCAAAAACTCCAAATTCGGCTTTTCAAGGCAATGGGCGATGAGGTTATACCCCTCGAAGCCGCGGTCACAGAGGAGGATTGTCTTTTGCGTGAAATGTTTACGCTCCAACATATCCACCAACGCGCCAATTTCGTCTTTCTTTGGCTCGGGCTGTATAACCAAATCGTCAAAGGTGCGGCTTAGAATGTTGTAAAGCGGAGTTACATGAAGCTGATTTACCCCCTTGGGAATGCCGTCATTCTGGACGAAGGAGGGCGCAACAGGATTGCGTGGGAGGTTGACCGCCGTTCCATCCGCTGCTACCAGTTTATAGCCGCGAACAAGTCGCCGTCAGTGCAGGTAGAATTGAAGTTATCGAAAACAGAACGGAACACTTTGGGTGGGATTTGAGCGCGACGCTGCGTGACCGCAGACGCGGTGACATTCAGTCCTGCGGCGTGAATGATTTTAGCTAAAGAGCCGCCCTCTGCGCCAATCAAAAGGCGTATGACGGTTTCCACTGTCAGCGCGCTCTTGCGGGAAAAACTCTTGCCCCCGATGCGCTGTGCGGCAGCTCTAATTGCGGCGTTGAGTGCCACGCGAATGGATTGTATTGACATAAGAGTTAGCCTCCGAACGAAAATTCGCCGGATGAAAGAAGAAAACACCAAACGCACACCCATAACAGGGCGTGTACGCTTGATGTTCAAAATGCTCGCTACTTTTCCTTTGTCTATGGTGTATCTTCTCGCTAATTTTGGCTAACTCTCAAACAAAAGCAATCAAAAACTTCTAAAATTCAATCAATTTTGGCTAAACTCTCACATTTTGGCTGTCTCAAATTCTGCTTGCGAACACCGTTCACCACGGCGTTTAATTTACTCTATCTCCATGCGGCGGAAAAGCAAGCGGATAGGGCAATTCTTTACATTTTATTCAAAATTTGCGGTTAATTAAATGCAACAGCCCAAAAAAGCACCCAGCCGTTAAGAAGAGGAAAGTATCTTTCCTCCCTCAACGGCTGGGTTTTTAGATTAACTTAATGACATTGCCTCGCCCTCCTTGCTATTTATTGATCCGGTCCCTCATATTGAAGCAAATCTTCAACTGTGCAATCCAATACATAGCAGACCTTCGCCAAAAAATCCAGATCCACCAAAGCGATGTCCTGTCCTTTATAATAACGGTCGATCACATCATATTTTACACCCGTCAGGGTTCTCAGGCGGTTACGGGTGATTCCCCGTGCGTCCATCACGTTCGCAAGGGTGACTTTCACATGACCGTATTCCGTTGTCTGATAGCTGACAATGCTTTTTGGCTCACGCATATGACCCCTCCTTGCTCTATCCATTTTAGCAAGGATAACCCTGATTGACATTTACCTGATTTAAGTATATCCTTATATCAGGTAAATAAAGGAGGGAGTTTTATGCAGAATGAGCAGGAATTTTATCGCTGTCTGGTGTCTGACGCCGCGGGCCGCACGTTGAAAAAAGATATTGGAGATCATCCGGGACGATACGCTAAGTGATGAAATCTGCTTTCATAAGATCGAAGCGATCATTTCCCTTTACGAAGACTTGGAATTTCGACGGGCAGCCGTCATGATTTCGATAACAGGAAAGCGCGCGGCGATGCCGCTTTCACTAGTTCTCTGCTCCCGCAAGACATTTCCATGATAGGGCAAGGGGAGGGGCCTTTAGCGCAAAGGTCCCCCCTTAGACCCCCACCCGAAACATGGGGGACGCCACCCGTCCCCCATGCCCCTCGTGGCACAAAGGGGCGGGACTGCGGTCCCTCCCCTTTGGAAACCCCTCCCGGAGACGAGGGACGGGGCAGGAAAAACCAACCCCCAAGGGGACGAAGGGCGAGAGACGAGGATAAAACCGGAAACGGACCGGGTAGTGCGTAGCGAAGCGGAACGCACGGGAGTAGAAATGCGCCGATTTGGTTTGCTCTGCACCCGCAGGTGCGGGGATATGCCGATTTGATATTTGGGTATAGCGCAGCCGGCAGGCGACTTCCGGATTTTTTCGGAAGTTCGTGACGGCCAGTCCCCGTTTGGGGTGAGTTGACCGCTTTGCCGGTCAAATCATCCCTCAGCGTCTTTTCTTTTGACCATGAATGGCCGTTTTCTTTTCCGCAAGAGGAAAAGAAAATGGGGATTCGATCCTGCATGGTATCACCATGCTTTCCCGTGCCGCAAAGCGGCAGATATGCTTAGTTCTCCAGTTTGGTGATCTGAATATGCAGCTCATCCAGCTGCTTCTGGGTGACCTCAGAAGGTGCGCTCATCATCACGTCCTGGGCGTTCTTGTTCATGGGGAAGGGAATGATCTCACGAATGCTGTCCTCGCCGGCCAGCAGCATCACCATGCGGTCCACGCCCGGCGCGATACCGGCATGGGGGGGTGCGCCGTAGGTGAAGGCGTTGTACATGGCGGGGAACTTGGCCTTCACGTCCTCCTCGCCCAGGCGCACCAGCTCAAAGGCCTTGATCATGATCTCCGGGTCATGGTTCCGGACCGCGCCGGAGGAGAGCTCCACGCCGTTGCACACCAGGTCGTACTGGTCGGCGGTGATGCTGAGGGGATCGATCTCGCCCCGCTCCGCCTTCAGCAGCACCTCCAGGCCGCCGGAGGGCATGGAGAAGGGGTTGTGGCAGAATTCCAGCTCGCCGGACTCGTCGCCGATCTCGTACATGGGGAAGTCCACGATCCAGCAGAAGGCGTACTGTTCCTTGTCCATGTGGCCGGGAACGGCGGCGCCCAGGGTCTTGACCAGCACACCGGCGGTCTTGAGGGCGGCCTCCCGCTTACCGGCGGACAGGGCCACGAAGTCATTGGCCTTCAGGCCCAGAGCCTCGATGACCTTTTCCTTGATGGGGTTGACAAACTTGGAAATGCCGCCCACCAGCTCACCGTTTTCGTCCAGGCGGAACCAATAGGGCTTGCCGCCGGAGACCGTCTCCACGTCCGCCAGCGTTTTGTCGATGAATTTCCGGGTCTCGTGGAAATCGCTGACCATCACGGCCTTCACCAGATTGCCCTCGGCAAAGGGCTCAAAGCCACAGCCGCCCAGAACAGAAGTGACGTCCTGCACCCGCAGGTCGATACGCAGGTCAGGCTTGTCGGAGCCGTACTTCTCCATAGCCTCGGTGTAGGGGATACGGCGTGAAGGGGCGCGCTGCTGGCCCGGTTGTAAGCGCCGTACTGTGCGAAGATGGGCGGCAGCACGTCTTCCAGCACGGCGAACACGTCCTCCTGAGAGGCGAAGGCCATCTCCATATCCAGCTGGTAGAACTCGCCGGGGGAGCGGTCCGCACGGGCGTCCTCGTCCCGGAAGCAGGGGGCAATCTGGAAGTAACGGTCAAAGCCGGAGGTCATCAGCAGCTGCTTGAACTGCTGGGGCGCCTGAGGCAGCGCGTAGAACTTGCCGGGGTGGTTCCGGGCGGGGACCAGGTAATCCCGGGCACCCTCGGGGAGGAGGCGGTGAGAATGGGCGTGGTGATCTCCAGGAAGCCATGGGCGGTCATAGACTTCCGCAGAGCGGCCACCACCTGGCAGCGCAGAATGATGTTCTTCTTCACATCGGGGTTGCGCAGATCCAGATAGCGGTACTTCAGGCGCTGGACTTCGTCGGCCTCCCGGCTGCGATTGATCTGGAAGGGCAGCTCGTTGTGGCGGCAGCGGCCCAGCACCTCCACCTTGGCAGGGAACAATCTCAATGTCGCCGGTGGCCATTTTGTCGGTCTTGCTGTCCCGCTCCCGAACAGCACCCCCACGGAGATGGTGGACTCTTTGGTGATGGCCTTGAGCAGGTGCACCATGTCCTCGGTCTCTGCCACCACCTGGGTGGTGCCGTAGAAGTCCCGGACCACCACGAAGGCCAGATTGGCGCTGACCACGCGGACGTTTTCCATCCAGCCGGAAATTTTCACCTGCTTGCCTGCGTCACTGAGGCGCAGCTCTCCACAGGTATGGGTTCGATTCTGCATCATATTGTTGCTTCCTTTCCATGAAAAGTGATTTAAAATTGTATAATTAAAATCAGAAATAACGAATTGTATTTATTCGCTCCAAAATCGCCTGTTCCCACAGCGCGTGGGCCATTTTCTGCCCGATTTCGTGGCCGTTCTTCATCAACAGCGGCAGTGTGACCCCGTGGTCAAAGTCCCGGTAACTCCATGCGTCCACATCGAATTTCAGATGCTCAGACCGCCAGACATCAGTTCCGTTGTCCTGCGCGAAGCCGATAGACATGGTATCTAAATCATCGGCCTCCTGGTATTTGACGTAGGTGTCCACGATCCCTTCCAGGAAGGGGAGGGCCTGCACCACCACGTTGAAGGGGGGCGCGCCGGAACCGCAATTCCTGAATTTCCGACCAGAGATCGTCAAATTCCTCTGTCCCGGCGGTGAGCTTCAAGCGCCGATCCTCATGGCGGTGCATGAAATCCGACAAATACACCTCAATGATGTCCGGCTCCAGCTCCGGATACAGGGTGTCCACGCCGATGGGCCGGGCGTACCAAAGCCCCCAGATCACCAGCAGCGCCGCCAGCAGCAGCGGCAGGTCACGTTTCAGAGTCAGCTTCATAACAGGCTCCTTTCTGTGGTTATTCCACGATCACGCTTCCTTTTTCCAGTTCGGCAAGACCGGCCTTGATCCGGTCGATGGTCTCCTGCGTATTCAGTTTGGTCTGCTCGCCGGACTTCATGCCTTGCAGGCCACCACGCCGACGCTGATCTCGTCCTCGCCCAGGAAGATCACATAGGGGATGGACAGCTTATCGGCATAGCTCATCTTGGCCTTGAACTTCTTCTGCTCGCAGTGGAGCTGGGTGCGGATGCCCGCCTGCCGCAGCTGGGTGGCCAGCGCGATGGCGGGCGCGAGATCCTCGGTCATAGGCAGGATCAGCGCGTCCGCCGGGGCGGTGGGCAGCTCCGGATTCAGCATACCCTGTTCTCCCAGCACATAGAACAGCCGGGTCAGGCCGATGGAAATGCCCGCGCCGGGAAGCTGCCTGTCCGTGTAATACTCCGCCAGGTTGTCGTACCGTCCGCCGGAACACACGGAGCCGATCTCCGGATGGTCCAGGAGCGTGGTCTCATACACCGTGCCGGTGTAGTAGTCCAGACCACGGGCAATGGTGAGATCCACGGCGAAGTTCTCTGCGGGACGCCAAAGTCCGCCAGATACCGGACCACCGTGTTCAGCTCCTGAGACCCTGATCGAAGATTTCGTTCCGGCCCCGGTAGCCTTCCAGAGCCGCCAGGACCTCTGCATTACAGCCCTTGATGGCGATGAATTTCAAGATCTCGTCGGCGTCGGACTCGCTGACGGCGAAATCCTCTACCAGAATGGTCTTTACCTTCTCGGGGCCGATCTTATCCAGCTTGTCCACGGTGCGCATGACGTCGCCGGACTGCTCCGTAAGACCCAGCATGGCGTAAAAGCCGTTCAGGATCTTACGGTTGTTGACCCGGATCTGGAAGCGCTTGAGGCCCAGGGTGGAGAAGGTCTTGTAGATAATGGCGGGGATCTCCGCCTCGTTGGTGATGTCCAGCTTGCCGTCGCCAATGATGTCAATGTCCGCCTGATAGAACTCCCGGAACCGACCCCGCTGGGCACGCTCGCCCCGGTAGACCTTGCCGATCTGATACCGGCGGAAGGGGAAGGACAGTTCGTTGTAGTGCAGGGCCACATACTTGGCCAGGGGGACCGTCAGGTCAAAGCGGAGGGAGAGGTCCGCTGTCGCCCTTCTGAAGCGGTAGATCTGCTTTTCCGTCTCGCCGCCGGCCTTGGCCAGCAGCACGTCACTGGACTCGATGACAGGGGTATCCAGGGGGGTGAAGCCATAGAGGGAATAGGTTCGCCGGAGGATCTCCATAATCCGCTCCATCTGCTGCTGTGGTCGGGCAGAAGCTCCATAAAGCCGGACAGTGTCCGTGGGGTCATTTTAGCCATAAAAACTCCTTTTTTCGGGTGATATTACTGAGTTTTCCGCTGAAACCGTTATAGGATCGTAAAAACTGCAAAAAACGCTCCCGTCCCGCGGCTTTGGGACGAGAGCTTACGCTTCGTGGTGCCACCCAAATTCGGGGCAGACTGCCCCCTTTGGCCTTCTGGTACGGGAAGGGGACCGTGGGCGTTTCCGCCCCCGCTCCGCCGCTGTCCTTCCTCCAGGGGCCGGCCGGGCCGCTTTCAGCGGTGCGCCCCTCTCTGTGAGGCCGGCGATTGGCCTACTGCTGCGGCGTCATAGCGGTGTGAATCAACAGGGATAGTATGCCGTTTTGGGCGAAAAATTGTCAAGCGATGGGCCGGTTGTGGCGGGATTGACGATGAGGCGCCAGTCCAGATCGCCCCGTGCCAGACCCAGCACCAGCATCTCCGCCGTGGCGATGTTGCTGGCGAAGGGCACATTGTTCTGGTCGCACAGCCGGGAGATGTAACTGATCTCACCAGCCATCTTTTCGTTACTGGGGTCGTTGAAAAAGAGTACCAGATCGAATTCATTATATGCGATCCGGGCGCCGATCTGCTGGCTGCCGCCGTGGGCGTAGGAGAGGAAGCAGTGTACCTGCAGGCCCGTGGCCTCGGCGACCATGTGGCCGGTGGTGTTGGTAGCGTACAGGTTATGCTGAGAGAGAATGCCGGCATAAGCGGTACAGAACTGTACCATCAGGTCCTTCTTGTTGTCGTGGGACATAATAGCAATATTCATCTGTCGATCTCCTTTCTGAGGTTCTTATCTGATCCGCAGCAGCGGCACCGCCCTGCAGTCGAATTCGCGATATTTCGGTATGCGCTGGCCGCTCCATTGTAAGAGCGGCCAGCAAAAGGGGAGTTCCTTGATTCAGGGACACAGGCAGCGCGTCATCCTCCGGCACCACGCCGATGAGAGGCAGACCTGCCTTGTCCATGGCATCATCAATGGTGGCGTGCATACTGTGCAGCAGCTTCTTCCGCACCCGGTTCACCACCAGATGGAGCCGGCCGGAGCTGAACTGCCGCAGCTCCATCACGGTATGCTGCGCATCCCGCAGGAAGAGGCATCCTGCGTGGTCACTACCACGCAGCGGTCTGCACCGCAGACTGGCCAGCTCGGAATCCCAGTCCCAGCCCTGCCGGTGCGTCCAGCAGACAGAAGTCAAACTGCTGCCGGATCTTTGCAGCATCCGCCATCTGGAGTCCTCCTCTGTCACAGCAGGCCCCCGCATTCGCACAGGCGCCGTCAGCAGATAGAGATTGGGAATACTGGGGTGCGCCACCACAGCCGCTTCCAGCGGGCAGCGGTCCAGCGCCACATCGGAAAAATCCATCAGCGCCCGGTCGGAAAGACCCAGCGCCAGATCCAGATTCCGCAGACCGATGTCGCAGTCCAGACACAGCACCCGCCGGCCGGATAGGGCGAGAGCCGCGCCTACTCCGGCAGTCAGGGAGGTCTTACCGGTGCCGCCCTTTGCCGGACACTACCGCGATACATTGTCCGCGTCATCGACACCACCTCACTTTCAAATGCCAGTATCCTTATTATAACGGATTCTTTTTGATTTTTGCAAATAATCTGGGATATTTTTTTGTGTTTCAGCAATTTTTTTTATAAAAATCACCCGATGGACCACCTCTGTGCCGGGGATCTGGTAGTCGGCCGTCCGCCTCCACCTGTCCGCCTAAGGTCTTGATAGCCTTTTTGGCGGATTCCAGTTCCTCATCGGACTCCACGGACTTCATGGACAGGAAGTTCCGCCCGCCTTCACCAGTGGCAGGCACAACTCACACAATACGCTGAGATTCGCCACGGCCCGGGACACGGCGAAGTCAAAGCTCTGCCGGTGCTCTGCCGCGAATTCCTCCGCCCGGGCGTGAACACACTGCACGTTCTGCAATCCCAGCTCGTCGCAGACCTCCTGTAAGAAGGTGATCCGCTTGCCCAAGGAGTCCAGCAGCGTCATGCGGATGGACGGCTCCAAAATTTTCAGGGGCATACCGGGAAAACCCGCACCGGTGCCTACATCCACCACGGTTTTGTCCTTGAGATCCGCCAACGTCAGCAGCGCGGCGCTGTCCAAAAAGTGGAGAGTGGCCACGTCCTCCGGGTCCGTAATGGCGGTGAGGTTCATCACCTTGTTTTTCCAGCAGCAGCTCTCCGAACCGCAGCAGGGAGGGGGGGCGTCATCGCCCAGCCCCAATTCCGCCAGGCCTTTTCGCAGATGAGTTTCCATCATTTCTTATCTTTCAGCAGATCCCGGATCTCCGTCAGCAGCTTTTCCTCATTGGAGGGCTCCGGCGGGGCGGGCTTTTCGGCAGGGGCCTCCTGCTTTTTCAGCTTGTCATGGAAGCCGTTGATGGTCTTGATGCATCAGAAACACCGCGAAGGCGATGATGAGGAAAATCCAGAATAGTGGCCAGGAAGCTGCCGTATTTGATGGCGACCTCCGTAGCGGGGTCGATCACCCCAGTCGGCTCCGGCAACAGCGGCCTTCAGCACGATCTTCCAGTTGGAAAAATCCACGCCGCCGGTGAGCACGGAGATCAGGGGCATAATGACGTCATTGACAAGTGAGGTGGAGATTTTGCCGAACGCGCCGCCGATGATGACGCCGACAGCCATATCCATCACATTGCCTCGGGCGATAAAGGTTTTAAACTCTCCCATGAAGCTTTTTTTCTTTTCGGGTGCGGACATAGGAAGCACCTCCTTTTGGTCGGAAAATCTTGAAAGCTGAAACCGTTGCGCCGCAAGGGTTTCAGAACGCAGACCGGAATGGAGACGTTTTCGGGACCTAAAATGATCCCACCTTGGCCTCCGCGGTCTGCTATGGGCTGTATCGGCCTCTACGAATTGTATTATTCTATTCAAATAATACAATTCGTAGCCTCTGACCGATTTTTTTTTTTTACAGGGCTGCGTGAAGAATTTACTTCTTGGTCGGGACCAGGACCTTGGTGCCGCCCATGTAGGGCCACAGGACCTCAGGGAATCTTCACGGTGACGTCGGCCTGGAGGTTGTTCTCCAGGAAGGCGATCAGCATCCGGGGAGGCGCCACGCAGGTGTTGTTGAGGGTGTGGCACAGCTGCATCTTGCCGTTTTCGTCCTTGTAGCGGATGCGCAGACGGCGGGCCTGGGCGTCGCCCAGGTTGGAGCAGGAGCAGACCTCGAAGAACTTCTGCTGACGGGGGGACCAAGCCTCAATGTCGCAGGACTTTACCTTCAGGTCGGCCAGATCGCCGGAGCAGCACTCCAACTGCCGCACGGGGATGTCCATGGAGCGGAACAGCTCCACGGACATCTGCCACAGCTTCTCATACCAGTCCTTGGACTCCTCGGGCTTGCAGACTACGATCATCTCCTGCTTCTCAAACTGGTGGATGCGGTACACGCCGCGTTCCTCGATACCATGAGAACCCTTCTCCTTGCGGAAGCAGGGGAGTAGGAGGTCAGCGTCTGGGGCAGTTTGTCGGAGGGAATGATCTGGTCGATGAACCGGCCGATCATGGAGTGCTCGCTGGTGCCGATCAGATACAGGTCCTCGCCCTCGATCTTATACATCATGGCGTCCATATCCGTCTGGCACATAACGCCCTCCACCACGTTGCCGTGGATCATGAAGGGGGGGATGCAGTAGGTGACATGGGGATCGTTACTCCTTTTATCTTAAGGTAATATGGGATTGCTCCTGTGGGGAACATTGGGCTATGGAAAAAATGTTTCACGTGAAACCTGCCGCTTGGGAGATGTCACCATCCGGCCAAAGCCGGTCAGTACACGTCGGGCCAGATCTCCTGATACCGGTCGGCAGGGGAGAAACTGCCGTTATCGGCCAGCCCGGGATGCCCTGGTGTAGCCTCTGGAGAATTGCCGCCAGAATCCGCCAGAACCAGTCCTCATCGCCTGCCAGTCCATGGCCTCCTTGGGCGCTCCAGAACCTGTCCTGCTGCTCCCCGGCGGCATCCTCAGGCTGTCGATGGTCCCCAGTGTCGTTCTGTTCCTGAGGTCTTGGATCCTTTTTCAGGGCGCCACGATCTCACTCCAGGGTTTGGAGGGTGGAATTGAGGTCTGCTGCAGGTCGTCAATTCGCCTTGTTCAGCCGCGCGCAATTTGCGGCATAGGTCATGAGCAGAAGCAGAAAGGCTGCGGCAAAGAGATGTAATATGAATACCGACCGCCGGCCGTGGCGCTGCTGTCCCCGGGCCTTGGTACGGGCAGAGGGCTGCGGTCATTGGGCTTTTCCGGGCAGGAGGGGGTTTTAACCTTTCTCCGTCTCAGCCAGCGTGAAATCTGCCTCTCCTTCAAGCTGCCCAGAGCCTCCAACAGGGTCTCCAGATCCTGATCGCTGTAATATTCCAAGCTCATTCTGCCTTTTTGCCCGGTGGGCGATGGGACCTTCCGGCCCAGCTGGCCGGACAGGTCTTTTTTTTTTTCTGCCTCACCCAGATAGAGGGACAGATCGGGGGCCCTGCTTAGGGGCTTTTCCTTTTTCCCCGCTGGAGGGCCTTAATGAGGGCTCCGTCTGGCGCACGGAGAGCTGTCCTTCCACCACCTTTTTGGCGGCAAGGAGCTGAAGCCTCGGCGGTGGGGGGGCGCCCAGAATCGCCCGGGCATGTCGCCGGCGGAGAGGGTTGCCCTCCTCCAGCAGCAGGTGTACCGGGTCGGGGCAGGGTCAGCAGCCGCAGGGTGTTGGCAACGGCAGGCGGGACTTTTCCCACCTGCTGGGCCACCTGCTCCTGGGTGAGACCGTATTCGCATCGCACCTTGATAGCCCTTGGCCTCTTCAATCAGGTTCAGATCCTCCGCTGGAGGTTCTCAATGAGTCCCAGCTCCATCACCTTGCGGTCGTCGGCCTCATGATGACGGCGGGCACTTTCGCTCAGGCCCCCGCCAGCTTGCGGCCGCCCGCCAGCGCCGCTCCCGGCGATGATCTGGTAGCCAGCGGAGGCCAGACGGCGGACGGTGGGGTTGAATGATCCCGTGGGTGCGGATGGAGTCGGCCAGGTCATCCAAAGCTTTCCTCGTCAAAACCGCTTCCGGGGCTGATTGAGGCCCGGTTCCACCTGTGAAATGGGAAGGGAGACAGAGCCCTCCGCTGGGGCTGCAAAGCCGGGTCGCCCAACAGGGCGTTCAGCCCCTCGGCCGAGGCCCAGCTCTGTGGTTCGCTTTGCCATAGTAGCATGATAACAGTGAGATCAGGTTCAGCCGGTCGGGCCAGACTGCAAACCCTTTGATCAGGGGCCGCCGTGGGTGGCCATCTCCTCGGCCAGAAGGCGGTAGGCCTCCGCCCTCTGGAGTAATCGTGGTGCAGACGGGCTTCTGTGGCTGGGGGCCCGGATAAGACGGACATTGCGGGGAATGACTGTGGCAAATACCCGCCCGGGAAGTGCCGTTAACCTCTTCCGCCACCTGAAGGGGAGAGATTGCGCGGCTGTCAAACATGGTCAGCAGGACGCCTTCAACACCAGCGCCGGGGGATTCAGCCCCGCTTTGACCGGACGGTAGAGAGCAGAATGCTGAGTCCTCCAGGGCGTAGTACTGCACTGACGGGAACCAGCAGGAGTCGGCGGCGCAAAGGGCGTTGACTGTCAGCAGCTCCAGAGAGGGGGCAGTCCAATAAAGATAAACATAGTCGTCACTGAGGGCCTCCAGGGCATTTTAGCAGCTCCCGGTTCTCAATGGCGATCATCTCAATTCCTGCCCCGGCAAGCACCTTGTTGGAGGGCAGCACGTCCCCGTACTTGGTGGAAACCACAGCGCGCTTTGGGGTCAGCGCCGTTGATCAGCACATCATAAATGTTGGGAGGAGGCGGTGTTCTTGTCCACTCCCATGCCCGATGTGGCGTTGGCCTGGGGGTCAAAGTCGCACAGCAAAACCCGTTTCCCCAGATTCTTCAGTGCGGCGGTGATATTTACGGTGGTAGTGGTTTTCGCCCACACCGCCTTTCTGATTGACAACGGCAATGATCTTAGCCATGGGGCGCCTCCTTGCAGCGGACAATATGGTAAACTTCATAAGCACTTCATTATATCAATGCACCCGGTATATTTCAACTGTTTTTCCTGCTTTTTATAAGAGGAGGAGAGAAGATGTTTCATGTAAACATTTGCTCGGCTTCAGACTTTAACAAAAAATTTCCATGTGGCACAGAAGTAAAATACTGTTTCACGAAACATGGGCAGGGCGCAAACAAAAAGCCCCAAACGCGCACAGGCGTTTGGGGCAAAAGGGGAGGTCTAAGAGGATTTTTCGGGGAATGTGAATGGTGAGCAAAATTTCATCCTCAGAGTCCTGCCGTTTGCACTGGCATTCACTCCGGCCGAGCGCATAAAGATCCAGACTGCGGGTGATCGTATTCAGGAACAGGCGCACGTCCTTGACAATAAAGGTAGGCCGCTTTCGGGGGGGGGAGGAGGAGAGCATGCGCTCCACCATGGCTTCCGTCTGAGCCACACGGTCAATTTCCGGTTTACAATATGTCCCGCGGCCTCCCAGCTGCTGCTGGGGTCTTCCAGCCAGAGCAGGGCCCGGCATGGCGCCTCGCTGGCTCCGTTCCCGTGGAGGACTGAGTACCTGGGGAGACAGCTTCAGCAGGCGCAGCTTGCTGGCAATGGCCGACTGGCTCTGTCGCCGGGCGGCTCCTCCTGGAAATGTGGACAGAGATCAACCGGTCCAGGGCCAGGGCCTCTTCCCAGAAGTCCAGATCCCGACGCTGCAAGTTTTCTACCAAGGCCAGCAGGGAGGAGACTGGTCGTCTACCTGGACGACAGGCAGGGGACCTCTTCCAGTCCTGTAACCAGGCGGCCCGCAGCCGCTGCTCCCCGCCACCAGTTCCCATTGGCCGTCCCGCCAGTACCGTCAGGGTTAAAGATGCCCAGAGCGCGGATGGAACCGGCCAGTTCCTCCAGTTCCTGGTGGTAAAGACCCGGCAGGGCTGATTGGGATTAGGGAACATGGCGTCGATGGGTAAAACAATGTCAGCAATCCCTTCTTTCAAACAGCTGCATTCTGGACACCCCATGGAAATTCCGCTGTTATCAAATGGTTTGTATCCATAGATTACCATAAAAAAAAAAAACGTTGAAAACTGGGAGCTGGGAAAATTTTAGTTCGAGGAAAGTTTCATAAACTATTTGCCTAAAAAATAAATCCTCTTTGTCAATTATTTCAATAAAACAGAAAATAGAGCTGCGACTTGTAAAAAATGGAGACAGCGACTATAATGAACCCATAAGGGCCGGGGTAATCAGACATGATCCAAGAGCGGGATGGCTGGACAGGAGAGATACCGGGCCTTTTGGCAAAAGGAAGGAGAGTGTTTATGAAACGAAGAAACTGCCTGCCTTCTGGATTTTTGTGGATTGCTGGTGGGCGTTGCAGCGGGACTGCTGCTGATTCCCGTGAACATCGGCGGTATGGCGGGAAAAGATTTGCAGCGGCTCTACATCAAGCCCTGGGGCGATCTTCCTGAACCTGCTGAAATTTATCGTGGTACCCATTGTGCTCTTTTCCATCGCATTCGAGGCGTGAATCTCCATGCAGGACATCAGCAAAGGTCAGCGCGGTGGGCGGCAAGACCGTGGTCTACTATATGTGCACCACCGCCTTTGCCTGCGTTTGGCCCTGATTCTGGCCACATTTTCCAAGGGGGCGGGACTTTTTTGGAGATGAACACCAGCAACCTGGAGGACCACACCCCCCCGAGGGGCCAGAGCATCTGATGACCACCATCGTCAACATCTTCCCCAACGCCGTGCAGCCCCTGGTGCACCGCCTCCATGCTCCAGGTCATTGTCATCTCCCTGCTTTTGGGCTTCGGTATTCTGCTGGCCGGGAGGCTGGGGGCCTGGTGGCCGCCCATTGACGATCTTTTCTACGAGGTGATCATGAAGATGATGGACCTGATCATCCGCCTCTCCCCATCGGCGTGGCCTGCCTGATCTGCCCGGTGGTGGCGGAGAACGGGCCCAAGATCCTCACCAGCTGGTGGCGGTGCTGGCGGTGGCCTATGTGGGCTACATCATCCACGCCCTGGTGGTCTACTCCTACCACGGTGAAGGTGCTGGGCAGGCATGAGCCCCCCGGCCTTTTCAAGGGATGGCCCCGGCCATGATGATGGCCTCCTCCGCCTCCTCCAGGGGCACCCTGCCCTTCCAAGGAGTGCCTGAGCGGCTGGGGCCCGGAAGAGGTTTTTCCTCCTTTCGTGCTGCCTTTGGGCGCCACCATCAACATGGACGGAACTGCCATCTACCAGGGTGTGCGCCGTTTTATCGCCTCCGCCTATGGGATCGACCTGACCATCGGCCAGATGGCCACCATCGTGCTCACCGCCACCTTGGCTTTATCGGCACGGCGGGGTCCCCGGCGCCGGCATGGTGATGCTGGCCATGGTGCCCAGAGCGTAAATATCCCGGTGGAGGGCATGCGCTGGTGGCCGGCAAATACCGGATTTTGACATGGGCCGCACCACCATCAACATCACGGGCGATGCGGCCTGCGCAGTGGTGGTCTCCAAGATGGAGGACCGCAAGGTGGCCCGCACCAAGAGTGTTTTGGGCCGATCAAAGAATAGAGCGCCCCGGGACCAAATGGTCCGGGGCCCGCTGCTTTGTTTGAAGGGCCGGTATGCATGGAGGCCATAGGTCGATGAAAAAGCAAAATAGTCCAACGGGGACATCTGCTAAAATAGGGGGCAGAAGAAACTTAAAATTGGGCAGAGTGCTCAATATAGAGGAAAGGGTGAAGAGACCGATGCGGATGCAGGGAGAGGAATTCAACATCCAGGCCAACGGTGTGAAATCCACGGGGTCAGGATGGGGCAGGGAGCCGCCCTCCTCCTCCACGGGCACCCGGAGACCTGTCTGATGTGGCACAAGGTGGCGCCCCAGCTGGCGGAGCGCTTCACAGTGGTGGCCACCGACCTGGGGGCTACGGGGACAGCGGAAAGCCGGAGGGGCTGCCTGACCACAGCAACTACTCCAAGCGGACTATGGCGGAGGACCAAATCGAGGTGATGCGGGCCCTGGGCTTTGAACGCTTCCACGTCATGGGGCATGATCGGGGGGGCTGGTGGCTCTACCGCATGGCGCTGGACCATCCGGAGGCGGTAAATAAACTGGTGCTGCTGGATATCGTGTCCACCTATCACATGTACAGCCTCTCCACCCGGGAGTTTGCCAAGGCGCTGTTCCAGTGGTATTTCTTTACCCAGGAGGCCCCGCTGCCGGAGGACATGATCCTGTCCAGCCGGAAGCAGTTTTTCCGCTATTCCCTGCACATTGCCCGGTATCACTCGGAGAACGACACCTCAGCCGAGGCATTTCCCCAGGACGTCTACGACGAGTATCTGAGGCACTACAACGTGGAAACCATCCACGCCATCTGTGAGGAGTACCGGGCGGGGGAGACGGTGGATCTGGCGCTGGACGAGGAGGATTTGCGGGCCGGGCGGAAGATCCGGGCCGAGACCCTGGTGCTGTGGGGGGCAAACGGACTGGTGGAGCGGTTCTTCCGCCCCTGGAGTGCTGGGCCAAATTTGAGACCACATTCAGGGACACAACCTGCCCTGCGGCCATTTTATCCCTGAGGAGGCCCCTCTCCCCATGCTGGAGGCGGTGGAAAACTTCCTTTGACAACAGACGCAAGAGAAAGACAGCGCCCGCCGTGGAGAGAGTCCGCGGCGGGGCGCTGTCTGGTTAAAAGAAAACATGAAAATGTCACATGAATACATGAGAAAGTCGTATTGGAAGTTAAAATTGTTTAATATTACAATTTGAGTTAACTTCAAAAAGAAAAAGTGGTCAAAAGAAACAAATTTTCTTTTGGGGAAAATTTTTGCACAAAATTTTCAGACCTGCTGAGGCCTGAACGTGCAGTGGAAGGGAGCGGATGAGAGAGGCACAGTTGAAGCAGAGGAAAACGGTGAAAGGAGAAATGTAAAAATGAAGCGATTGTCAAAGCGGATCATTTCTTCCGTGCTGACCGGCACCATGCTGTTGTCGCTGCTGGGTGGCAGCGCGCTGGCGGTGGAGCCGGAGGGGGCCCGGAAGAGAAGTAAGATCTGGGCAGCCGGTCATGAGCGACGTGGTGAGCATCCAGGCTTACACAGAGGAGACCGAGACCGGAAATGAACTGAAGCAGATCGAGATCGTCTATAAAGAGGGGACAGATCTCAGCGGACTGAATGGGGAGAGCTACCTGTTGGAAGGGCGCGGTCCCCAGGACGAGGAATTTACAGAGATCCAGATCCAGGAAGTGACAGTCGACGAGGAGAGGTAGAACCACCAACCACGAGGAGAGCAAAACCTCGTGGTTGGTGGTGAAGCCACCAACCACGATATCTCTGAGGGCACAGAGGAAGGGATGGACCTCCGCCTGCGCCATACTTGGGAGGAAGAGGATTCCGCCCTGTCGATGAGCAGGGGGGAACCCTGGCTGGAGATGAAAAAGGAGCAGCCGGCCTCTGAGGACGAGTAGCCTGAGGACGAAGAAGAGCCATCTGGACCGCCTCAAGACGGGGAAGAACTTATCCAAGACGGAGAGAAGCTGACTCAAGAGGGCAGTCAGCCGCCGGTAAGCAATGGTCTGGAGCCGCTGGTGAATTCGGAAGAATTGACCGTGGATGATATTACGAGCATCCAGGCCTACACCGACGAGACTGTCTACGGCACCGGCGTCGTGGAGGTCGAGATTACCTACAGAGAAGATGCCACCGTGCCTGAAGATCTGACCCCCCGAGAACTATATCCTAGAGGACCGGGGCACTCTGAATCCAGACTTCGGTGAAATCAAGATCGCCGATGTGAGTGTCAACGGCCAGACCGTCACTCTGACCATCGACGATGATACCCAAGCCACTGAGAAGAACGATTTGGTGTACACCGGCGACGACGCCGGCGTCCGGGAGCGCAACGCTTTCGGTGTCTACTGCACCGGTGCTTGGTACCGCGGTGTGGACGGCACCATCTACTATGGCAAGTCGGACTCCGGAGAGTACAAGGCCAATACTACCGGAATGGGCTATCAGGCCCGAGCATCCCTGGGCTGAAACTCCGCCACACTGATGAGGAAGAAGCTGCCCTTTGTTTGGCGGACGAGAATGGCGAGTACACTTCTGCAAACAAATGGGAGAAGACCATCGACCGCCAGTTCGGCAGGGACGGATTCCAGGATCTGTACGATCTAAGGATTAACAGCACCGCCGCAAGTGCCTCCGACGGCAGCAAGGAGGACTATGTCCGGGGCTACTACTACATCCCTGAGGACTATGACCCCGCCGACGGCATTGTCTTCACCATCCAGGGCCAGGGTATCTCCTACTGGAAGCTTCCAGATGGTAGCAATAACGCCGGAACAGGCGTAATGTATGATTCCGCCACCACTTCCTGGGCCGGCAACGGCGCTATCGTGGTGAATATCCACGACCGCTCCAGTGCCGCCGCCAAGTGGGGCGAATACGACGAGGTCTATGACTTCGTGAAGGATGACGTCAACGTGATGAAGTACTTCATTGAGAAGTATGACATCACCGGACCCGTGGTCCTCCAGGGCAACTCCCGGGGCACCAACGCCTCCGCTCAAATCATCAAGGCACTGGCCGGAGCGGAGTATCCCATCAACAGCGATTCCAATCGCGGAGAAGGCACGCTGGACAAGGATGAGTATGACTTCACCATCGACGCCTACATCTGCAACAACGGAACCTTCGGCAGCGGCTATGATGAAGCTGACTGGGCTGCCGTGGCCGCCACTGGTCTGAAGGTCTGGGCCTTCGACGGCGAACAGGACACCAACAACGTGGAGACCATCGCCACCTACAGCAAAATCATGACCGAGCTTAAAGGGGCCGACTGGGTCAAGGAGAATGTCCGCCTCACTGGCTATCCCTCTGAGATTTACTCCTACTGGGGCGAGAGCGACCACTCCACCACCCGTATCAACGGCTGGTACTTCGACAACGACGCCTTCTACGGCCCCGACCTGAAAATTGTGGACGGCGAGATCGAGTACAACAAGAAGCTGAGCGACGGCGACACCTATACCCTGGACTGCCGTGGCAAGGCCTCCGGCAGCAGCAAGGACGGCTATGAGTACACCGTGTACGACGACTTGTACCAGGAGTGGGCACTGGAGCCAGTGGTCCCCGCTGATCCCACCGATGGCCCCACCCCATTGAAGACACTGAGAGCGGACGCCAGCATCGGCTCTATCAGCGGATCAATGGATACTTTACCTACCAGATCAGCGTAAACGACAGCGCCCGCGGGGCGGACAGCCGGGAGATCGAGGTCTACATCCCTGAGGGAGCCCGTCAGCGGGAGTACTGGATCAGCATGGCGCTCCCCTCCGGCGTGGACAGCACGGAATTCCTGGAGAAGTCCGGCTGGTTTGACATCGCGGACGAGACGCTGGCCTGCCTGCTGATCATGAAGCCCGAGAACGGGACCTGGGGCAGTGCGGAAGACGAGCTGGCCTATGTGGACGCGGGTTATGGGCACCCTGGTCAGCAGCGGGACCTATTACTCCGCCTTCACCTACCACTATCTGGTGGGCTACGGAGACGGCGCCCCCGCCCCTGCAGCTGTGGGCCGCCCAGAACCCCCTGGAAGATGATCAGCCAGGTCTATGTGGATGCTCAGGTGGATGCGGCTTATGATGCTCTGCTGGAAGCGGCCCCACGGTGAGACCCAGGTGGGAAAGACGCCCCCAGCCCAACCATATGGATTTCGAGGGGTACACTGGACAAGGACGGCAATCAAATTACCCAGAAACGGACCTTTGAGGCCCAGCACTACAACGATATCCCCATCCCCACCTGGTTCGTAGGGCAATACCAGCGAATCCCCTGATCGCCCATTGGAAGGATGTCAATGACTGCCTGCCGACCGCAGACCCCGACAGCGATTACGGCCAGGTCTACTGGCAGGACAAGGCAAATTCCGATGCCATCGCTACCTCCTTCAGCGATGTAAAGACCCAGGTGGCGGTGCAGAGTGAGTCTGTCTCCGACATGGCCGACCCGCGCTGACGGAGAACATCAACTCCTTCCTGACCTACTACAGCGGCTATGACAACAACTCGGTGTACGGCCACTTCATCACCCAGCGCCTGCCCTACACCAACCAGGACACCGACAATGTGCTCTACCGGGACCACATGTGGAGGGCACCAACCGGACCTACATCATCTATATCCCCGACAGCGTGAAGTCCAGCGGTTCTCCCGCGCCCCTGGTGGTGACCACCCACGGCGCCGGTCAGACCGCCATGGTATTCCTGGAGGCCACCGACATCAAGGGAGGCCGCCGACGAGTACGGATTTATCGCGGTCACCTACGACCTGACCGGCAACGCCGACTATATGCTGGACCTGCTGGAGCTGGTCAAGGACGACTGTAAAAAGGCGGGCGTGACGGTGGATGAGGACCGGATCTATGGCTACGGTCAGTCCGCCGGCGGCGGAGCCACCGCCAACACTCTGGCCCAGGACCCCAGAACTGTGGAGCTGTTTGCCGCATTCGGCATTACCTCCGGCGTTCGGACTACGGCCCAGAAGAACGGCTCACAGCTGGTGGTGCCCTTCTACGCCATTTACGGCGAGTACGACTACTGGCCCATGAAGCTGGGCGCATTGGAGGCCGGGGAGTGGACCGGTTCTCAGGGAGCCAAACAGTGCACCTGGACGACCGACACCCAGACCTATTGGGCACAGAGGCTGCTGGGCAAGACGCTGGATGAGCTGGTAGCTACGCCCAAAGTGGAGAGCGGCATCACAGAGGAACAGATCGGCTCCCAGCAGGCCCCCATCAGCCTGATCGTCAATCCAACTGAGGCGGCAAACCGCTATAAAAACTACATCTGGTCCAGGGACTTCGGCGGCGAGGTGCCCATCTTTGTATGGAGCCAGTGCTACGGCCGGGGCCACAACCTGGTCCCCAGTGACCTGAACGAGCTGTGGGAAAACTGGTTCAGCAAGTGGGAGAGAGGCGCAGATGACCAGACCCCTCCTGTACTATAAGGATGGTGTTGGTCATGGAACACCGTTAAGGTGGATCAGACCAGTACAGGTGCAGCCTCTGACTTTGACAGCATCACCAACCTGGAGAAAGACTGGTCCCAGGCGGCTCAGCTGCCCCTGACCGGCTGGTACACCAAGAACATCGACGTGGACGGCGATGGCGACATGCCAATGACGCCCGCACCGTAAGGTGTACATCGCCCCTGAGGCCTCCATCGCTCCTACTTCACTGTGGTGGCTGTGCCGGACGATGGTAGATACCTACAATTCCTGCGGGACAATGGCTGGTTCGAACTGGCTAACGCGAAGGGCGAGGGCCTGTTCGTGCTGGAGCCCGGCGCGGGGGGCTGGGGCTCTGCCCAATGAAGCCCTATGTGGAGGCCGCTATCGCCTTCCTGAAGAGCGGCAACAACATCCATAAGCAGAACGTGTTCTCCACCTTCGGTGAGTTCTACCTGGCAGGCTACGGCAAGGGCGCCGCGGCGCTGGAGCTGTGGGCGGCCGCCAACCCCATCTTTGTCATCAGCCAGGCCTATGTGAACGGGACCAGTGCCGGTGCGGATGCCCTCACCGCCGTGGCCAGCACTCCTTATGACGGAAAGAGCTCCAACGGCGATATTACCGATGTGCTGGATGAGACTCTGAATCAGGTGGGCATCGGCGGACAGATCGCCCCCAAGGACGTGCCCGTTCCCCACCTATCTGGCGGGTTACACAGGGAGCGAGAACTATTGGCAGTCCGCCAACGACTGCGCGACCACGGGGATCGGTGCCGGTGTGTACTGGCAGGATATTGCTTCCAAGGCCTATGCCACCGAATACGCCAACGGCCAGCTGAAGGAGGAAGGCGCGGGGCACGGCATCTCCAAGGTGGAGATCGCGGGCACAGGTGCAGACGCGCAGGCGATCTATGAGTGGCTGTCCGACTATACCCGCTATGACAACACCTTCCCCTATTCCAACGCCATTGCCCAGCGTCTGGACTACACCTCCGCCCGGGTAGCTGCCCAGCAGGATGCCAAGGACGGCCAGGTGAAATCCACTCTGTCCGACGGCACCCAGATCTGGGGCCAGGAGGATGTAAAGATCGCCGGTCACGGCACCGTTCAGGCAGGCGTGATCGCGTTCAGTGACAACAGCGGCGACGGGAAATGGGACCCCCGGAGTATATCCTGTATATCCCTGAGGGCTTTGAGGGCAAGGAACTGCCTATCCTGATGCTCTATCCCGGCAACAGCCAGACTGACTCCATCTTTATGGACTCCACCTTGTGGTGGCAGCTCGCGGAGAAAGAGGGCATTGCTCTGGCCTTTGCGTGCGAGACATACAGTTCCAGTCCCAGCAGCGTGTCCCACGCCGACTCCGACAAGTTCTATCAGTCTCTTGTCACCTTGATGGAGGAGAAGATCGACGGCAGCTATGCCGACCTGGACTTCAACCGGATCTATGGTTCCGGCCAGTCTGCCGGTTCGGCGGCAACCCAGGGCTTTGCAGTGACCAATCCTGAGTTCTTTGCGGCAGTTGGCTCTACCTCAGCGGCAGCTGCAGAAAAAAAAAAGAAAATTCTGCCTTTGAGACCATTCCGACCATGCTCATTGCAGGTCAGATGGACCTGGGGATATGCCCAAGGGCTTTGAATCCACCTCTCTGCAGAACTGGGCTAAGTATATGCTGAAGGCCAATGGGATCGATAAGGAGTTCACGGCCGAAGATGCAGACCAGCACTTCAGCGCTGACAGCCGTCATCCGGATGTGTACAGCTGGACGAAGACTATCGACGGTGTGGATGTACCGTTGGTCCAGTGGGCTCTGTGCCTGCTGCGTCCCCCACAACTGCTATCCCAGTGATATGCCCGTCCTGTGGGACTTCATGGAGCACTTCAGCTTTGTGAAGGGCAGCGATGGCTCTCTCACCCGGTATTACAGCCCCTCCGCCTTTGAGAAAAATGACGCGGTGAAGATCGACTATATCCCCGGCGCAGTGACCCCGGATGACGATGACGATGATGACGACAGCAGTTCCTCCAGCTCCAGCAGATACCCCGTTTCTGTCGGCGCCGGCAGCGGAAAGGGGACCGTGTCCGTCAGTCCCCAAAATGCATCCGAGGGCACCAGAGTGACCATCACCGTGACTCCGCCTCCGGCTATGAGGTGGACGACGTCACCGTGACCGACCGGGACGGGGACGATGTGCGTGTCACCAAACAGAGCGATACCCGCTATACCTTTACCATGCCTGACTCCAAGGTAGAGGTGGAGGTCAGCTTTGTGAAGACAGGGGAGACGGTACAGGAGCCTGATACCATGACCTTCTCCGATATCAAGGCCGGAGACTGGTTCTATGATGCGGTTCTCTATACCTATGAGAACGGACTGATGTCCGGCACTGGCGCCGCTGCCTTCAGCCCCAACCAGACCCTGACCAGAGCCATGGTGGCGCAGGTCCTGTACAGCATGGAGGGAGCTCCGGCTGGTGGAACATCCACCTTTACCGATGTGGCTGCGGGCACCTGGTATGCCAGTGCGGTCAACTGGGCCGCTGCCAACGGTGTGGTCAGCGGCTACGGAGACGGGACCTTTGGCCCCAACGACAACGTTACCCGGGAACAAGTGGCGATGATCCTGTACAGCTTTGCCAAGTCCAAGGGATACGATGTGTCCGAAAGCCAGCCTGTCTTCCTTTGCCGACATGTCCAGTGTCAGCACCTATGCACAGGAGGCTATGAGCTGGGCTGCCGGCGCCGGATTGATCTCCGGCATGGGCAACAACACGATCGTGCCCCAGGGCAGTGCCACACGGGCTCAGTTTGCAGTTATGCTGATGCAGTTCTGCGAGAGATCGCAAAATAACAGAAAATAGCATACTTATTGTAATTGAAAGACTATTAAAGTACAAAAGAGGATTATTGAAATAGCAGCACGGCGGCCCGGCGTCAGGCATCTCTGGATGAGATGTGTTGACTGCCGGCCGCCGTGCTTTAAAAATAAAATTGTTTGCAAATGCAAAAATGCCTTGACAAATATTTTCTGCAAATGTAGAATATAGACACAGAATATTCTGCATTTGCAAAAAGGAGGGAACCAGATGGGGAGAACCGTCATCTGCCGGAGTCGGAGCTGGACATTATGCTGGTGGTATGGGGGGCGGGGGGCCCAGTGTCCGCCCCAGCCATTCTGGAGGGGCTGGAGCGCCCGCTCACGGCCAGTGCCCTGCACAGTTATCTGAAGCGGCTGGAGGAGAAGGGCTTTCTATCCTGCAAAAAAGCTGGTAAGGTAAACACCTATACAGCAATGGTGGCCCGGGAGGACTATCAACGCAGCGAGGGAGAGAGCTTTCTGAAAAAGCTCTACGGCAGTTCCATCTCCCGGTTCGCGGCGGCGCTCTACGACGGAAAGAGGGTGGAACCGGCGGGCTGGAGGAGCTCAGGCACTGCTGGACCGCCTGAGCGGGGGAGAGGAGACATGACGGCGCTGGTGGAGCGGGTGGTCTGGGTCTCCCTCGCCACCTCCCTGCTCCTGCTCCCGCTGCTGGGGCTGAGCGGCGCCATCCGCAGGCGCTACCGGGCAGGGAGCTGTTACCTGCTGTGGCTGGTGCTGGCCCTGCGCCTGCTGATCCCCCTGCCCGTCCCGGTCCCGGTGGGGACCGCTTTGTCCCAGGTGGTCCCTGCGCCGGCGGCGGAGGAAACACTCGTCCCCCTTCCGGGGATCTCGGGTCCCGCGTCCGTCCGGGGACCGCAGGCAGGCGGAGCGGGAGGCGCCGCCGAACTGACCGAGGCGCTCTCCTGGCTCTGGGCGGCGGGGGCGGTCCTCTTCCTCGGCGTGGAGGGCGGGGGCTACCTGCGGGCCCGAAGAAAGATCCTAGAGGGCAGCCAGGCGCGGGCGGGAGACCAGGCGGCGCTGGAGGCCCTGGGTGGGACGGTGCCGGTGCTGCGAGCCGGGGTGGACACCCCCATGACCCTGGGCCTGCTGCGCCCGGTGATCGTGCTGCCGCCGGAGGTGCCGGAGGCGGACCTGCCCCTGATCCTGCGCCATGAGCTCTGCCATATCCGGCGGAGGGACCTGTGGTACAAAGGGACTCATGCTACTGGCAAACGCGGTCCACTGGTTCAACCCCCTGGTGTGGCGGATGGCCGGACAGGCGGGCCGGGATCTGGAATTGTACTGTGACGAGGCGGTGGTGGAGGGACAGGACAACGGCTTCCGCCGCCGCTATGGACAGGTGCTCCTGCAGGCATCGTCAGGGGGCGTGACCGCGGCCCTGACTACCCGGCTGGGGGCACGGAGATGAAAGGAAGGATCATGAACCTGTTTTTACAAAAAAAGAAGGGGACCGCTCTGGTGGCGGCTGTGGTGTGCGCCGCACTGCTCTGCGGCGGCGCGGTGGCCTGGGGGCCCTCTTCCGCCGCCGGGGCCCAGGACCTTCCCCAGGAGGCGGCGGCGCGGCTCCAGCAGGTGACGGAGAGCGTGGCCCTCAACGAAGAAGGAGCCAGGTGCGCTTCACTCTGCCCGAGCTGGAGGAGGGAGAGGACTGGAGGGTGCAGATCTCCGGCCGCTACGTGGCGGCGGACCAGGTCTCCATGAGGCGTCCACCTGGACACGCCGGGCGTCTGGGAACCGGGGCGCTCTATGAGATCCCAATAAAGCCCAGGCTGCGGCAGGCGGAGGGAGGGGATATTACACCCAACTGACCCTCCACATATCTCTGGTCCGAGGGAGGACAGTTGGGACGGGGAGGCGGACCTGCTGGCCCTGGCGTCACAGCCCCAGGGCGCCGGGAGCGGCTGGCTCTGGCCGGTGGAGGGGTATCATACCCTGTCCGCCCTGTTCGGCGGCCGGGTCCACCCTGTGACCGGACAGAGGACAGACCATACCGGCATCGACATCCCGGCTCCGGAGGGACGCCGGTGCTGGCGCCGCCTCCGGCACGGTGGAAGCGGAGGGCTGGGATGGGAGGGCGGACTGGGTGACCGGGTGATCCTGGCCCACAGGGGGCGGCTGGACCACCACCTACGGCCAGCTCTCCCAAATCACGGCAGTGACGGGGAGACGGTGGAGCAGGGGGAGGTCATCGGCTATGTGGGCGCCACCGGGAGGCCACCGGCCCCACCTGCACCTGGAGCTGGCGGAGGAACGGCGTCCCCACGGACCCGGCGGCCTATCCGGGCCTGGAGCTGTCTGTGACCGGCAGGTGACAGGGGGCTCCTCATTCCCCAAAAGGCGCAAAAACCCCGGCGGCGGGAAGCTCCCGCCGCCGGGGAGTCTGCATCTCGTGGCTGGTGAGCAGGGACTGCTTGATGTCCCACAACTTCTGGGACAGGTCCACGTAGTAGTTGTGGGGGTTTTCAAACGGTGACCTCATCCCACAGGGCGTCCACCTGCCGCTGGCAGTAGGCCCGGATGGTCTGGAGGGCCCGGGGGTAGACACACTCCCGCCCCGGAAGATGGGCTGGAGCAGCGGTCCCGGCCTGAAGTTCTCCTGTACACTTCCGCTTCCAGGTGTGGTCCGGGTCAGACAGCTCCAGGGGCTGGGTGAAGTCGATGACCTCGTCGTGGAACGTGATCAGGTCGGCCTCCGCCTTGCCGTCTCCTTGGAGAAAAGGCGGTACACCTTTTTAAAGCAGGGCGTGGTGATTTTGGCCACGTTCTCGCTGATTTTGATTTTGGGAATGATATTGCCCTGGTTGTCCTCGATGGCAGCCAGCTTATACACCCCGCCAAAGACAGGCTCGGGCGGGAGGTAATGAGCCGCTCGCCCACGCCAAAGGAGTCAATACGTGGCCCCCTGGGGACCAAGTCCCGGATGATATACTCATCCAGGGCATTGGAGGCCACGATCTTGCAGTCCGGTCAGACCGGCCTCGTCCAGCATCCGCCGGCCTTCTGAGACAGGTAGGCCAGGTCGCCGGAGTCGATGCGGATGCCGCCTTTGGTGATGCCTGGGGGAGGAGGAGCTCTTGGAAGACCCGGATGGCGTTGGGCACCCCCGACTTGAGGACATTATAGGTGTCCACCAGCAGGGTGGCGTTGTGGGGGTAGAGCTGGCAGTAGGTCTTAAAGGCGGTGTACTCGTCGGGGAACATCTGGACCCAGGAGGGGCCATGGTGCCGGTGGCGGGGGAGCCATACCATCTGGTCGGCCATGGACGCAGGCCGGTGCCGGCGCAGCCGGCGATATAGGACGCCCTGGCGCCCAGCAGGGCGCCGTCCGCCCGTGGGCCCGGCGGGAGCCGAACTCCGCCACCAGGCCGCCCCTCCGGCCGCCCGGACGATACGGTTGGACTTGGTGGCGATGAGGGATTGATGGTTCAGCGTGAGCAGAAGGAAGGTCTCGATAAACTGGGCCTGGATAGCGGGAGCCCGAACAGTGAGCAGCGGCTCGCCGGGAAATACGGGCGTCCCCTCGAGGCACCCGCCCAGATGTCGCCGGTAAAACGGAAGTCCGCAGGAAGTCGAAAAACTCCTCGCTGAAAGCCGCTCTTGCTCCGAAGATAGCCCAGGTCCTCCTCGTCAAGTGCAGCTCCTGGATATAGTCGATGACCTGCTCCAGACCGGCGGCGATGGCAAAACCGCCCTTGATCAGGGACCGAGCGATAGAACACGTCAAAATAGCAGATCCGGTCGGCCAGCCCGGTCTGGAAGTAGCCGTTGGCCATCGTCAGCTCGTAGAAGTCGCAGAGCATGGTCGTTGGTCTTTGCTTTCATTTGAGAAAAGCCTCCTTAGTTTCGGGTGACAAGACACCCCGTCATTGCTCTATTATAATGCCTCTACGGAAAAGGCAAAAAAAGGCCAAAAAGCCCAGGACATCCCGCTCTTGCCGGGGAGTAAAGGTTCCGCTCCCTGGGCATACTGTGGGGAATCCATATTTTATACCGAGGAGGGAGCTTTATGTCCGACAATATGCAGGCCTTTGCCCCAGCCAGACCGGAGAACCTGATGCGTGCTTTCGGGGGAGAGCCAGGCCCGAACCGTTATACCATCGCCGGCATTGCCCACAAGGAGGGGCTGGAGGTGCTCCAGGTGTCTTTTGTTCACCGCCGACCAGGAAAAAGACCCGCCAAAGCAGTTCTATGGCCAACTGGCCCAACAACGGCCAGACCATCCAGATCGACGGCACCTACCCCTGTGGACGCAGCCGCCGACCAACCTGCTGGCCCATCTGCGGGCGGCCCAGCATAACGAGTATCAGGAGTGGAGCACGACTACGCCCACTTCGCCAAGACAGCCAGCGAGGAGGGCTTCCCTGCGGGCTGTTGTTCGACCTTTACGGCGTATCGAGCGCATCCACGGCGAGCGGTTCGGCCGCTTGCTGGATCTGCTGGAGCGGGAGGAGCTTGCCTGTCTCCTCCGGTGACCTGTCAGTGGATGTGTCTGAACTGGTGCCATGTGGTGAGTCCACCATGGCCCTGCCAGCTGCCCTGCTAACCCTGGGCTATTTCAAAGTATGGAGATGGTGCCCTTCCACTAAAACGGCAGGGTGGACATGACAGAGGAGCCTGCGGTCTGGGACCGCGGGTTCTCTTTGAAGCTATGAGGACCGAAAGGAGATTTAATCGATTCTTTATTTCCTTCAGGGAATTTAATATACTGTCCCGCATGTTGTCCCCAAAAACAGAAAAAGCAGGGAGACCCTGGAATTGAATTTGACGCCCTGGCGGTGGGTGCGGGCCATGCCGCGCGGTGTGTGCCGGCTTGTTGGCGGGGCGGCAAGCGGGTGCTGGTGCTGGAGCGCCGGGGCCACATCGGCGGCAACGCCTGCGACCGGCTGGATGAGCACGGCGTGCTGATCCACCAATACGGCCCCCATATCTTCCACACCGGCATGACGAGGCGGTATTCCGCCATTCCGGTATGGCTTCACCGGGTCATCGTTGAACTCCGCCCCGGGACAACCCGAGGTGGTCCCGGCCCACAAGAAGACGGACGGACGCTTTACCTTCCCTTCAACCTGACCTCCCTGGAAGGCTTTCGGTCCCGAGGAGGGGCGTTGGGGAGAAGCTGCTGACGCCTACGGCGCCCAGAGCCAAGGTCACCATCCTGAGCTGCGCCAGAATCAGGACCTGAGATCGCCGCCATTGCCGAATATGTCTATGAGCACGTCTTTGTCCGCTACACCATGAAGCAGTGGGGGCCAGACGCCGGAGGAGATCGACCCCAACACCACCGCCCGGGTGCCGGTGCGTCCTGTCCCGACGACCGCTATTTCAGGACCCTGGCAGGGCATGCCCCTGAGGGCTACACCCCCCCTTCTTCGAGGCGGATGCTGGACCACCCCAACATTACTGTCCGGTTGGGAGGACGCCATCCCTCGCCTGGGACTGGACGGGGATGTGCTGACGGTGGACGGCTATGTCCCGCGCACCCAGGGGCCGAGGGTCTACAATCGGCGCGGGCGGATGAGCTGTTCGGCCGCCGGCCCTGCCTCTACCGCACCTGGACTTCCGGTTCGGAGACCCTGGACCAGACCTGGTTCCAGAGCCGCACAGTGAACTACCGGGACCAGCCCTACACCCGCATCACCGAATTCAAGCACATGACGGGCCAGAGCTGGAGGCAGGACCACTATCGTGAAGGGAGTTCTCCTGCCCACACCGGCGCCGGAGGAGCACGCCCTATTACGCCATCATCAATGGGGAGAACAACGACTGTATGCCCGATATCGGGCGCTGGCAGAGCGGTTTCCCCAACCTGCACCTGCTGGGCCGCCTGGCGGAATACCAGTATTACAACATGGACGCCATCGTGGCCCGGGCGCTGGAGCTGGCCGGACAGCTGATCTGACCCTGCGGCGGACCGCGCCCAAAACCTGACAGACAGGAGAAAGAAGTATGGATAAGTTGATCACCTTTGCCGTCCCCCTGCTACAATTCCGCTGCCTATATGGACCACTGCGTCCAGACCCTGCTGGAGGGGGCGACGACATTGAGATCATTCTGGTGGACGACGGGTCCACCAAAGACGATACCCCCGCCATTTGCGACCGCTATGCCCAGCAGTACCCTCGATATCGTCCGGGCCATCCACCAGGAGAACGGCGGCCACGGCGAGGGGGTCAATCAGGGTATCCGGAACGCCCGGGGCGTCTACTACAAAGGTGGTGGACTCCGATGACTGGCTGGACGTGCCCGCTCTGAAGAAGGCCCTGGACAAGCTGC
>VOFB01001821.1_pt1 | contig 47995 bp, 72 predicted proteins | sample 5384141 | NCBI WGS metagenome assembly VOFB01 (sample SAMN12384721, study PRJNA508395) | human gut metagenome | isolation source: healthy gut A | host: Homo sapiens | reverse complement strand
AATTGCGCTGTTGCTGCTGCGCCATGCGGGGGAATACGCCGGTTTCAAACCGCTTGAGCGACTGGTCCAGATATACGTCGATGCCGTCGTTGACTGCGAACGGGCATACGCCGCCCACGGCATGGCCAACCCATTCCTCCGCCTGTTCGGGGGACAGCATTTTCGCCTTTACGCCGAACTGCGCCTTGTATTTTCCGCATTGTCTATTTTCGCGTCTCCCGCAGTAACGACGAGAACTGGATGCTCGTTTGCATTGAACGAAAGCGTTTTTGCAATCCTGCAGGGGCTCGCAGTGCAGTGCCTGCGCAGCGAGCTCCACCGTTGCGCTTGATACCGGAAACTCCTGAATCCGGTGCTCTATTCCATATTGCCTGAAATATGTTTTCCACTCTGTCTATCGCCATGTTTTTACTCCTTCGAATATTATACATCCAGCATGCCGCGTAAAACGGCTGCGCTTTGGTCAGGCGCCCGCTGTATTCGCCTGCATTGCGCTTTAAGCACCGCCTGTTTCATCCCTTTCGTTTTCTGGAGGTTCCATACCTAGAGCAGGAAAAAAAGACGATCCGCAACGGCAATCACGCACGAGCAGATGCACAAGCGGCGTGGCGGTATACTCTCCATACTGAAATACCATGCCCATTTCCCGGTCAAATTCGGTGACAACGGATTCCGGCACGTTGGCAAACGTTGCCGCCATGGGTTCAGCCATGAAAACCTGCCGAAAGAGCAGCGCCGAATGGGAACGGGGAATATCTTTATAATCCAGCCTATGGTTCCGGCAGTACGCCGATGGGTATGTATATTCCGTCAAAAATCAATGAGCGTACCCAACACAGTGCTTGCTGTGGAGAAAGCGTTCATGCTCTTGAAAAAGCTTGTGATAAAAATACCATTGCGCTTGAGGAAAGCACGGACAGCAGAATGCCCCCCACCTTTAAAAGGCTGGAAAAGGGGAGAATACTGCCGCCGTAGGCAACAATGTAAACCTCTATCAGGACCAGCGTAACAAGGCTGATGATTACGCCGATCAGGTATGATGCTCACGACACTAGCCTCCGGCAATGGTCGAACGTTTCAGCGGAGCTGTGAGAAAATCGCGGCTGTTTTTCCGCGCGCGGTCCTCAACCATAATCCCTGAAAGCGCCCATTGTGGAAGTAATGGAGGTAACCGCCATCAGCGGATGCAATCCAGCTGTCCATCGAAAGCGTACGCCGGGCATTTCGTCCATGCCGGCAGTGATCACATCCCCCAAAAACAGGACGTACAGGCCGATAATAATAATGACGCTCAGAAACGAGAAGAAGACGGACGCCTTATCCCGAAAAAAAGATTTTCAAATTCCGTACGGCAAGGTTAAGCATGGTCGCGCAGCTCCTTTCCCGTGATGTTTATGAACGTCGTCCATCGTGCCGTGCTGCACTTCAAAACTCTCAATATACGGCTCGGCGCTGTTTAGAATCCGGATTGCGGCCATGGTATCGGGCAGGGGAATGCTGTATATGCCGTTTTATAGGTATAAGCGGCTCCCAGCTCTTCCAGACAGGCTTGAAGCGCGTCCCGGTCAGCGCCACGGATGCGTAAAGAGTCGGAACTGTACTGTTCGCGTAGGTCGTCGGCGTACCCTTTGCGACAATTTCGCCATTGTCTATAATGGTGATATAATCTGCCGCTGCCGCTTCCTCCATATAATGGGTGGTGAGAAACACAGTCATGCCGTGCGCGCGCTGCAACGTACGGATCGTCTCCCATACGCTTTTTTTGGTTTTTTGCGGATCCAGGCCGGTGGTCGGCTCATCCAAAAACAGAATTTTCGGAGGTGCACCAGCGCGCGCGCAATATCCGTCCTGCGCCGCTGGCCTCCGGACAGTTTGCCGTAGCGCCGGTTCAGAAACGGTTCCACGCCCGCTGTTTCAATTGCCAGCCGTACGTTTGCTTCATACTCCCTGACGGTCCGTTCCATAGAGCCGTGCGCGTACAAGCAGGTTTTCACGCACGGTCAGCAGCGGGTCGAGCACGCTGTCCTGAAACACAACGCCGATTTTCCGCCGTATTTCGTCGTCCTCCTGCCCGAGCAGATGGCCGTCGATCACCGCCTGCCCGGCGTCGGGGCGCAAGAGCGTGCAGAGCATGTCGATGGTAGTGGATTTCCCGGCGCCGTTCGGCCCCAGAAAAGCGAACAGCTTGCCGGCTTCCACATAAAGTCAATTCCCTGACAGCTTCCACCTGTCCGAATTTCTTGGATAACCCGGTCACTTCAATGATTTTCTGATCCATGATCCGCTCCTAATTCAAAAAAATGGGAGGCAGACGGTTGACTGTCTGCCTCCCCTGACACGGCTTTCTTATTCTACGCTGTATAGATCAGAAAGGCGCTTGAGATGCTCATAGCGCTGTTTTGCCGTTTCCTCGGCGCTTTCAAACAACACTTCCGCACGCCCGGGAAACTGCGCTGGAGGGAACTGTAACGGACCTCGCCGAGGATGAAATCCTTTATAAGAGGCCGTCGGCTCCTGGAATCCAGCGTGAAGGGATTCTTGCCGGCTTCCGTGTTGCGCGGATCAAACCGGAACATGTTCCAGTAGCCGGCGGCCACAGCAGCCTTAGCCTCCAGCATGGAGGAACCCATACCCTTGCGGATACCGTGGTTGATGGGGCGCATACGCGATAACGAGCGAGGGCCATGATAGCTCTCGGCTTCGCTGAGCCTTGATGCACTGGTTGTAATCCGCGCCCATGCACACCTGCGCGGTGTAAACATAGCCGTAGGTCATGGCGATTTCGGCAAGGCTCTTCTTCTTGGTTTCCTTACCCGCCGCGGCAAACTGCGCCACAGAGCCGGTCGGCGTAGCCTTGGAAGCCTGGCCGCCGGTGTTGCTGTAAACCTCCGTGTCAAATACAAGGATGTTCACGTCTCTGCCGGAAGCGAGGACATGATCCAGACCGCCAAAGCCGATGTCGAACGCCCAGCCGTCGCCGCCGAACATCCAGACGGACTTCTTGGCGCAGGAATTCTTTCTCCGCCAGAACCTTTTTAATAAGCGGGGTGTTCGGGCACTCAGGCGCGCCTTCGAGCACGGCGATCAGCTCGTCGGTCGCGTCTCTGTTCGCGGAACCGTCCTCATAAGTGGCTTTCCACGCGTCGATCGCGGCTTTGGTCTTGTCGCACGCATCGGCATAGATTTCGTCGAGGTAGCCGGCCAGGCGCTCGCGCATGGGTTTGCTGCCGAGGTACATGCCGTAGCCGTATTCGGCGTTGTCTTCAAACAGGGAGTTGGCCCAGGAGGGACCGAAGGCCCTTGTGGTTGGTGGTATAGGGGAACAGAGGGAGCCGAGCCGCCCCAGATGGAGGAACAGCCGGTGGCGTTGGCAATATACATACGCTCGCCGAAAAGCTGGGTTACAAGCGCGCATACGGCGTCTCTCCGCAGCCGGCGCAGGCACCGGAGTACTCAAGCTAGCGGCTGCTTGAACTGAGAACCCTTGACCGTGTCGGGCTTGAAGGGGAGATCGGTCTTGATCGCGAGGTTGTCCATAGCGAATCATAGATCCTTTCCGATCCAGCTTCTGGCAAGGGCTTCATGGCTTTTTCCTTGGCCGGGACAGACGCATTGGCGCACACGCCGCAGCCGGTGCAGTCGAGTTGGGAAATGGTAACGCGTACTTGATAGGACTCGCAGCCCTTGCCGTTCATCTTGACAAGCTGCATGCCGGCGGGCGCCGCCGCTGCTTCCGCTTCGGTCATAACGGCCGGACGGATAACTGCGTGCGGACAGACATACGAGCACTGGTTGCACTGAATGCAGTTTTCGCTGATCCCAGCGGGAACCTCCACCGCAATGCCGCGCTTCTCATACGCAGGCTGCCAACCGGCAGGATATGCCGTCCGCCGCGGCGGCAAAGGTAGAAACCGGAAGCTTGTCGCCGAGCTGGCTGTTGATCGGGACGAGGATGTTTTGACAAACTCCGCCGAGCGCGTCCTTGTCCGCGCGTGTCGGCAGCCGGCGCATCCTGCGCGTTCGCCCATGCGGCCGGAACGTCATCTTTACGAGGTTATCCACGCCCTTGTCAATGGCCTGCTGGTTCATGGCAACGATCTTATCGCCCTTTTTGCCGTAGGTGGTAACAACTGCGTCTTTCATATACTTCATCGCTTCGTCGATGGGGGATAATCCCGGCGAGCTTGAAGAAAGCGGACTGCAGAATCATGTTGATACGGTTGCCAAGCCCGATTTCCTTTGCAAGCCCGAAACCGTCTACCGTGTAGAACTTGACGTTGTTCTTGGTCGCCAGGTCGCGCTTGATTTAGCGGGCAGAATCCTGTCGAGCTCTTCAAAGCTCCAGTTGCAGTTGAGCAGGAAAGTGCCGCCCTCTTTCAGGTCGGCCGTACCATATCGTACTTGGTCCACATAGGACGGGCAGTGGCAGGCCACAAAGTTGGCTTTGGAGATCATAGTAAGTCGACTTAATCGGCTTATCGCCAAAAACGCAGATGCGAAATGGTAACACCGCGGGGTTTTTTGGAGTCGTAGCCAAAAGTAGGCCTGCACCTTTTGTCGGTATGGTCGCCGATGATTTTGATAGAGTCCTTGTTGGCGCCAACGGTGCCGTCGGAGCCCAGACCCCAAAACTTACAAGAAGTGGTGCCTGCGGGGTGGTGTCCGGGTTCTCGGTCACCGGCAGGGACAAGTGGGTCACATCGTCCTCAATGGACAGAGTGAACTCCGGCTTGGGCTGGGGCGCAGCCATTTGTACACAGCGATAATATGCGCCGGTACGGTGTCCTTAGATCCTAAGCCGAAACGACCGCCGTACACCGGCACATCGTTAAAGGCAGAGCCTTTCAGTGCAGCCACCACATCCAGGAACAGCGGCTCACCTAAGGAGCCGGGCTCCTTCGTTCTATCTAACACGGAAATGTGCTTCACCGTCTCCGGCAGGGCAGCCAGCAGATGCTTGGCGCTGAAGGGGCGATACAGGTGCACCTTGACCATGCCCACTTTTTCGCCGCGGGCGTTCAGAAAATCTACGGTTTCCTGAATGGTGTCGCACACAGAACCCATAGCCACAATCACACGGTCTGCGTCCGGCGCGCCGTAGTAGTTAAACAGCCGGTAATCCGTGCCCAGCTTCTCGTTGATGGTGTTCATATACATCTCAGTAGTGGCAACCGCGTCGTTATAGTAGCGGTTGCATGCCTCTCTGTGCTGGAAGAACACATCACTGTTCTCCGCAGAGCCGCGCAACACCGGCTTCTCCGGGTTCAGGGCGCGGGCGCGGAACGCCTGCATCGTCCATATCCACCATAGACCGCAGGTCCTCATAGTCCCAGGTCTCAATCTTCTGCACCTCATGAGAGGTACGGAAGCCGTCAAAGAAATGCAAGAACGGCACACGGCTCTTTAAGGTAGACAGGTGAGCCACAGCGCCCAAATCCATTACCTCCTGCACATTGGCAGAGCAGAGCATGGCAAAGCCGGTCTGGCGGCAGGAAAAATATCATTAATTAGAAAAACCCAAAACTGCCCATACTGAAAACAGCGTAACATAATATTTTAAAAACGCACATTTTCTGGTAATGAACAAGAGCGTATTTCGGCTACAATAACATAGGCTGCTCTCTTTACAAAACGGGTACAATCGTATATAATACAGCCAGAATATAAAGGAGGACAAGCGTTTGTTCTGTATCCATTGCGGCGCGGATATCAGCGAGGAGGATACCGTCTGCCCAAACTGTCACGCGCAGCTTCACAGCCACCAGGCCGCGCAATTTCATCAGGCGGAGGAGCACGCGCCCTTTTCCAAGCGGGCGTTCGCGTTTCTGATCGACCTGCTGTTTATCATGGTGCTCTTCAGCCTCGTCACGTCGATTATGCGCGTGCTGGGAGTATATCTTTTGCCCGTATTGGTTGTTGTATATTTTGCGCTGGGCTGGTCGAGCGAAAAACAGGGAACTTTCGGCATGACATTGCAGGAAATCAAAGTCTCCGATTTTGAAACGGGGAGAGAATCTTTTTCCAAAGCGTTGCTGCGTTCCGTCTGTATGCTTCTGTCGGTCGCGGTTCTGTTTTTGGGCTGCCTTTTATGTTTTGGGAGAAAAACGGCAGGATGCTGCGCATGATTTACTGGCCGGAACGATGGTTTACCGTTCGGAATAAGTAAAAACCGCTTGCATTATCCAAAAATCTGTGTTATGATATTTCTACATGATTTTGGAGGTAGTTGAAATGACGGATAGTCTCTTAGCTAATATACTGGCGATCGTGTATATCATTTTATCGATCGCAATTATCGCACTGGTTTTTGCTCCAGAAGGGAAAACAGCAGGGATGGGCGCGATCTCCGGCGGCAGCGGCAATTATTTTGACACAAACGCAAACCGTACGAAGTCCGCAATCCTGTCAAAAAATCACAGTCGCGGTTGCGGTGCTGATTATTGTTCTTACCATTGTCCTGAATATTGTCGGCTGAATCAAAGAAAAGTACCGAGCGGGCCATACAGCCCGCTCGGTTTTTACCTAAAAACATGCCGCCGGAGAAATCCGGCGGCATGCCTGTGTCATGCTTTTGCGATAACGATGCAGACCCATTCTTTCATGGCGTCTACATACAGAATGCGGAATCCGTTTTGGACAATAGCGTCCTGAACGTCCCGCTCCCGCTCCTAATAATCCCGGAGAGGATGAGTACCGTGTCCTGACAGAGCCGGGGAGTCACGGAGCCGAGCAGTTCAATTACGACGTCGGCTACAATATTTGCAGTGATCACATCGTAACGGCCGTGCACGTCTGCCAGCAGATTGCTGCACAGGGCGGAGAAGCGGTCCGCCACGCCGTTGCGCGCAGCATTTTCCCGGCGGTTTCACCGACGTTTCGTCAATATCCGTACACACCACCCGGTCGGCGCCGAGCAGGAGTGCGGCAATCCCGAGAATACCGCTGCCCGTACCGACGTCCAGTACGGCCTCTCCGCCCCGCAGAACGCTTTCCAGCGCCCGCAGGCAGAGCATTGTGGACTCGTGCGTACCGGTTCCGAACGCAGCGCCGGGTTGCATTGTGAGGACAATCTCATCCGGGGCGGGCAGGTAGTCCTCCCATTGGGGAACGACGAGAAGCCGTTCGCCCGGCTTGACCGGTTTGTAAAAGCCTTCCAGCTTTTCCGACCAGTCAACGTCCGGAACCGCGCCGCTTTCCAGCGAGAAGGGAATCGCGCTGCCCGACAGAACCCGGGTGACATGCGGGCAAAATCATCCGCCGGTTTCTCCGTGTAGACATGAATCCGCGCGTCTGCGCCAACTTTGTCAGACAATTCCTTTTCAACAAGGTTTGTACGTTTTACAAATACATTGTCAAACAGGTCCGAATAATCTTCCACATACATACCGGAAATATCCAGCGTATTGAGAAGCTCTGTAACGGCGTCCGTCCAGTCCGGCGCGACGGTCAGTACGATTTCATTCCACATGCGTAAAACCTTTCCGTTGTATGGGCGGCTTATTTGTTTTTGTTCTGAATGTATTCGTCCATGGCTTTGGCCGCGTCCTTGCCAGCGCCCATAGCCAGGATAACGGTTGCCGCGCCGGTAACGGCGTCGCCGCCTGCGTATACGCCTTCGCGGCTGGTCGCGCCCGTCGCCTCGTCCGCTACAATGCAGCCCCACTTGTTCGCCTCCAAGCCGGGGGTCGTCGTGCGGATCAGCGGGTTGGGCGGAGGTGCCGATGGCCATGATGACGGTGTCCACATCCAGAATGAAGTTGGAGTCCTTAATGGGGACAGGGCGGCGGCGTCCGGAGGCGTCCGGTTCGCCGAGCTCCATCTCGATGCATTCCATGCCGGTAACCCAGCCGTTTTCATCGCCCACGATGCGCAGGGGATTGTTGAGGAATTTGAAGATAATGCCCTCCTCCTTGGCATGGTGGATCTCCTCGCGGCGGGCAGGCATTTCCTCTTCGCTGCGGCGGTAGATGATATAAACGTTTTCCGCACCCATGCGCTTGGCGCAGCGGGCCGCGTCCATCGCGACGTTGCCGCCGCCGACGACTGCAACGCTCTTGTTTTTCGTAATCGGGGTGTCATAACCTTCCTTGTAGGCCTTCATGAAGTTGATGCGGGTGAGATACTCGTTGGCGGAATACACGCCGTTGAGGTTTTCGCCCTCAATGTTCATGAACATCGGAAGTCCTGCGCCGGAACCGATAAAGATCGCCTCAAACCCGTCGGCAAACAGATCGTCGACGGAGAAGGTCTTGCCGATAACCGTATTGGTCTGAATTTTTTACGCCGAGCTTCTTCAGGCCCTCCACTTCCTGGGCCACAATGGCCTTGGGCAGCCGGAACTCGGGAATGCCGTACAGCAGCACGCCGCCGGAGGCGTGGAACGCCTCAAAGATCGTAACATCATAGCCGAGCTTGGCGAGGTCGCCGGCACAGGTGAGTCCGGCCGGACCGGAACCGATGATGGCGACTTTGTGGCCGTTCGGTTTAATGTCAGGAGCTTTGCGCTCGCAGTGATTGAGGTAATAATCGGCGGCAAAACGCTCGAGACGGCCGATGGCGACAGGCTCGTTCTTAATGCCGCGCACACACTTGGATTCACACTGCGTCTCCTGCGGACATACACGGCCGCAGACAGCGGGCAGGGAGTTGGTCTGGGTGATTATCTCATACGCCTCCGCAAACTTGCCTTCGGCGATTTTGGAGATAAAGTCAGGAATCTGCACGCCGACAGGGCAGCCGTTCATGCAGGGTTTGTTTTTGCAGTTGATGCAGCGGGACGCCTCTTCGACGGCCTGCTCTTCGGAATAACCGAGCGCAACTTCCAGGTAGTTCTTGTTGCGGACGTCCGGAGCCTGCTCCGGCATCGGAATTTTTTCGGTGCCATATTAGCCATTGTTATGTACCCCCATCAATCTGCACTGGTGCTTTTCAACAGCGTCGTGTTCCTGTTTTTTTGAATATGCTGGAGCGGCGGATCGCCTCGTCATAATCCACGAGGTGGCCGTCAAAGTCCGGGCCGTCTACGCAGGCGAACTTCGTCTCGCCGCCGACGGTAACGCGGCAGCAGCCGCACATGCCCGTGCCGTCGATCATAATCGGGTTCATGCTTACAATCGTGTGTATGCCGTATTCCTTGGTCAGGAGGGGAGACGTACTTCATCATGACCAGCGGGCCGATAGCGATGACGGTGTCATACTCCTTGCCGGATTCAATCAGTCTCTTCAGCACGTCGGTCACCAGCGCCTTTTCGACATAGGATCCGTCGTCGGTGCAGAGATAGAAATTCGTGGATACTTTGCGCATCTCATCTTCGAGAATCACAAGGTCCTTGGAACGGAAGCCGGCGATTACATCGACTTCTGCGCCCGCGTTAAACAGGGCCTTTGCCTGCGGGTATGCGATCGCGCAGCCAACGCCGCCGCCGATCACCGCTACTTTTTTCATGCCGTCGAAATGGGAGGCGATACCGAGCGGACCGACAAAATCCATGATATAGTCGCCTTCGTTCAGCTCGCCGAGCTGCATGGTCGTCTTGCCCACCATCTGGAAGATGATGGTGACCGTGCCCTTCTCGCGGTCATAGTCCGCGATGGTCAGCGGAATGCGCTCGCCCTGCTCGTCCACTTTCAAAATGATGAACTGGCCTGCGAGAGCTTTTTCGCCACATTCGGCGCGTCGACATCCATAAGGATGACTTGGGGGTTTAGGATTTCTTTCCTCAAAATTTTATACAAAAATATCAACTCCTTGATATAATATACGAATTCAGTTTACACGCTGCAGATTCATGATGGAACCGGTCTCAGTATCGGTGAGGCTTAACGTGTCCCCGCTGATGACGAAGTCATAGCGTATTTCAATACCCGCCATGCGCATGATAAACGTTCCGGACTCGCCGCCCTGAATCAACTGGTACGTCCGTTGTTTGTGGCGTATATGCTCTCCATATACATGCTGCCGTCCTGCGCGAAGTGGTAGGTGAAATCGGTGTCGCCGGCGTTTTCAATATTCGCGGTATACTTCCAGCTTCCCTTGAGCAGGTCCTCTCCGCGAAGAACATTCCGATGACAAAAAAAAAACCGACAAGAAACAGAATAATCGCTAAAATAATTGCAATTGCGATAAACGCGCCCTTTGTTTTCCTTGATGATGGATCTCTTTTCCGTTGTTTGTTTTCCATAGGCTGTACGCTCCTTTTTTGCCGCAGTCTATTATTTTGCAAAAGAAAGCGCGCGGTAAACACGCGCATGTCCACTCAGTCAGGGATTATTTTTTTAATGCGCGGTCAAGCCAGATCAGGCCGACGTCCAGGGCCGCGTAGATTCCGTTTTTCTCTGTTTTTTTGATAATTTTGTCCTTGAGCTTCAAATCCGGGTCGGTAGATATGAGCGACATGGTGACGCGGGTGGGCAGGCTCAGGTCCTTAAGCGGCTCGGTGTCCGTGATCTGCAGCATCAGGATGTATTTTTCTGAAGGGTCTCCATAGTAGAGCGTATTTTCAGAACGCGTCAGCGGCTTCCCCTTGTACATGAGGAAAAGCTCGTCTTTCCCTTTTTTGTCGGCATGATGATCGACCTCCAATTCCGGATTTATTCTAGCATAAATCAAAAGGAAAGTAAAGAAAATTAGGCCCGATTAAATTTCGGTATTTCTTATACATCATAAAAGCCGGTTCATGAGCGATATTCCGGTATGTAATTCTGCTGTTTCGAATAAGGAACATTTATTTGCATATGCAGGAAATATAAGGTATAATAAAGGACTTTAGAATGATAAAAACATTGGTTGGAAAACGCTATGAGCATATTGGAAGTAAAGAACTTATCGCACAATTACGGGGATAAGCAGCTGTTTCAGAACACGGGGCTGCAGCTCAACCGCGGGGATAAAATGGGTTTGACCGGCCTCAACGGCGCGGGCAAGACCACGTTTATCAATATTTTAACAGGGACGGTCATTCCGGATGCCGGCAGTATCAAGTGGCATCCCAAAATCCGCGTCAGGGTACCTGGACCAGCATGCGGCTGTGGACGAAACCCTGACAGTGCGCGCATACCTGTCCGGCGCCTTTGCCGATCTGTTTGAGACGGAACGCCAGCTCAACGAGCTCAACGAGGCCATTTCGGTCTGCACGGACGAGGATGAACTGTACCGGCTGTGCACGAGGGCGGGGGCGAAGCAGGAGCTGCTGGAGAGCCGCAATTTTTATGCGGTCGACAGCGAAATTGATAAAATTGCGGCCGGCTTGGGCCTGACGGCTTTCGGTATGGATACGAAGCTCGGCCATCTCAGCGGCGGACAGCGCGCAAAAAGTGATGCTTGCGCGCATGTTTTTGGAAGTGCCGGACGTGTTGATTCTGGACGAGCCGACGAATTTTCTGGACCAGGAACACATAGAATGGCTGACAAAGTATCTGACCATATTCAAGGGCTCATTTATTGTTGTTAGCCATGATTTCGCTTTTTTTGAACCGGGTTGTCAACTGTATCAGCGATATTGAGTTCGGCGTCATAACGCGCTACAACGGGAATTTTGAAAGCTTTCAGCGGCAGAAGGAAAGCCGCAGGGAAGAATATATCAAAAACTACCACGCCCAGCAGAAGGAGATCGGAAAACTGGAGGAATATATCCAGAAGAACCTCACCCGCGCCTCCACCTCCGCAATGGCCAAAGCCGGCGAAAAAGCTGGAAAAAAAATGCAGGTTATGGAGAAGCCGGCGGAGCTCCCCGTGCCGACGTTTCTGTTTGAGTATACGCCGCCGGTCGGGAAGACCGCGCTGTGGGTCAACGATCTGCAGGTGGGCTACAGCGAGCCTTTGCTTCCGGAGATCAATCTCGTGCTCAAACTGGGCGAGAAGATCGCCGTCACCGGTTTCAACGGCATCGGCAAATCCACGTTTTTAAAAACGATCTGCGGCCTGCTGCCGCCGCTTTCGGGCGCATACCGCTATCCGGATAAGCTGAAAATCGGGTACTACGAACAGGAAAACAACTGGGAACACCCGGATTATACGCCGTTTCAGGAACTCAAGGAATCATTCCCCAGGCTTTCCGACAAACAGGTGCGCGGCCATCTGGCTCGCTGCGGCCTCAGGCAGGAGCATATCATGCAGAAACTGAGCACTTTAAGCGGCGGCGAACAATCCAAGGTAAAACTGTGTAAGCTGACCCTGTCTCCGTACAATCTGCTGATTTTGGACGAACCTACAAACCATCTGGACGTAAACGCAGTCGCGCAGCTAAAAACTGCGATCCGCTCCTTTGAGGGCAGCGTGATCTTTGTCTCGCACAGCAAGGAATTCTGCGCAGAAACCGCGGATTGGACCTTTGATTTTGAATCGTTGTTTGATTGACGGGAGGCCTTCCATATGGTATCCAGAGTAAAATCTGCCGGGCTTGAGGGCGTAAACGGCTATCGGATTGACGTAGAGGTCGATGTGTCGCAGGGGCTTCCGTCCTTTGACGTTGTCGGCCTGCCCGACGCGGCGGTGCGCGAATCTCGCGAACGGGTGCGCGCGTCGATCAAAAACTGCGGGTTTGATTTTCCGGCCCGCCGCATTACGGTCAATATGGCGCCGGCGGACAAGAAAAAGGAAGGGCCGCTGTACGACCTGCCCATTTTTATCGCAATTCTGGCCGCAACAGAACAACTTAGGGCCGATCTGCGCGAGTATGCGTTTATCGGCGAACTCTCGCTCGGCGGCGAAATCCGGCCGGTACGCGGCGTCCTGCCCATCGTCCTGGCGCTGCGCGACAGCGGCGTCCGGCATGTGTTCCTGCCACGGGAAAACGCGGCGGAGGCGGGCGTAGCCGGCGGGATCGACATACTGCCCGCGGAGCACGTCTCGCAGGTGATCGATCACGCGCTCGGCATCCTGCCCATTGAGCCGTTTTACGCGGACGACGCAGTCTATGCGCAGCCGCCGGAGGATCTGCTGGATTTTGCAGATGTCGCGGGCCAGCTTATGCCGAAGAAAGCGTTGGAGACGGCTGCTGCGGGCGGCCATAACGTCCTGCTCATCGGACCTCCGGGAACGGGAAAAAGCATGCTGGCAAAACGCCTGCCGTCTATCCTGCCGGATATGACCTTTGACGAAGCGCTGGAGACGACGAAACTATATTCTATCAGCGGTCTGCTCAGCGCCGGGCGCCCCTTTGTCAGCGCCCGCCCCTTTCGTTCGCCCCATCACACCATCTCCTATGCGGGCATGGCCGGAGGCGGCAGCGCGCCTCGGCCGGGCGAGTTGTCTCTGGCGCACAACGGCGTGCTGTTTTTGGACGAACTGCCCGAGTACAGCAAGAGCGTACTGGAGGTGCTGCGCCAGCCGCTGGAGGACGGAACGGTCCACATCTCCCGCGTTGCCGCGGCAGTGGAGTATCCCTGCTCTATAATGCTCGTCTGCGCCATGAACCCCTGTAAGTGCGGCTTTTACGGCCATCCGACCAAGGCGTGCCGCTGTTCGCAGAAGGATATAGACCGGTATATCGGCAGGGTATCCGGCCCGCTGCTCGACCGGATCGACATCCAGGTAGAGGTTCCTGCCGTATCCTTTGACGATATGGCGCAGCGGGAAAAAGGCGAGGCTTCGGATGCGATCCGCCGCCGCGTCTGCGCCGCGCGTGAAATACAGATAAAGCGGTATGCCGGAACGGGCATTACCTCCAATGCGCGCCTGTATGGGGACATGCTGCGCGACTGCTGCAAACTGGACGGGGAGGCAACACGCCTGCTCAAAAGATATTTGAAACGCTGGCGCTGTCGGCCCGCGGCTATGACAGGATTCTCAAGGTTGCCCGCACTGTGGCGGATCTGAAAGCGCATCAGGATATCACCGCGGCGGATGTCGCGGAGGCGGCACGTATCGGGCGCTGGATAAGAAATATTTCCATGCCCGGGTGTAATTTGACCAGAAAATCAAGATTCCATGTTTACATAAATCAGTGGAAAACCCTGTTGAAACTGTTGACAAGCCCTGTATTTGCAAAGTAATTGTAATATGCTGGCATAAAAAAAACCAGAATATTATGTAAGAATATGTTAACTGAAAAGGTGTTATCAATGCGTATTAGCGATCTGGAATCCATGCTCATGACGGAAGGCCTGCTGGTAAAGCCGACGGGGACGGACTGCGCCGTGTCGGGCGTGACATATTCAAAGGCGGCGTCCAAGGGCGGCCTGTTTATTTGCAAGGGCGCGGCTTTCAAGCGCGAGTATCTGCTGGAGGCCGTGGACAGGGCGCTGCCTGTTACCTTGCGGACAAGGACTACGACGTTCTGATTCCCGGCGTGATCGTGACCGACATCCGCAAGGCGATGGCGCTGTGCGCCTGCATGTTTTTGGCCATCCCTCTAAAAAAATTGGATTTGATCGGGATCACGGGAACAAAAGGCAAGACGACGGTGTCTTATATGACAAAAGCCGTATTGCAGCAGGCCGGCCGCGGCTACGGCCTGCTCAGCTCGATTGCCAACGACACGGGCCGCCGCTGCGAAGAAGCCCATCTTACAACGCCGGAATCTCTGGATTTGCAGTCCATGCTGGATGAAATGGTGCGTTCGGACTTGTCGGCGGCGTGATGGAGGTATCCTCGCAGGGGCTGCAGTACGACCGGGTCTACGGCACGGTATTTTCAACCGGCGTGTTTCTCAATATAGGGGAGGATCACATCAGTCCGATTGAACACAGGGACTTCGACGAGTATTTCAGCGCTAAAAACGGATTTTCGCATATACGGACGACGCGGTTATCAACGCGGACGACGGCTGCGCAGACGAAATTATAGAAACGGCGCGCGGCAACGGATGCCGGATCCGTACCTATGGTATCCGGCGTGATGCAGACGTCGTGGCCTATAATATCTCCCGGGAGGGACGGTATACTGCCTTTTCCGTCCGCACCAGGGAATTCGACCGAAGGTTCCAGATTCCGCTGCTCGGCGCATTTAATGTATATAACGCGCTTGCGGCTATCTGTATCTGCATGGACAGGGTGGACGTACAGTTCATGCAAAAAGGGCTGAAAAAAAGTACACGTGCCCGGCAGGATGGAGGTGTTTGGGGACGGGAGATCACAGTCATTATAGATTATGCGCACAACAAGATGAGCTTTGAAACCCTGTTCCAAAGCCTGCGGGACGAATTCCGGGCCACCGGCTCGTCAGCGTATACGGCTGTCCGGGCGGCAAGGCGTTTTTGCGGCGCAAAGACCTGGGCACGGTTTCCGGCCGAATGGCCGACCTGTCCATTTTAACAGCGGAGGACCCCGGCTATGAGGACGTGGACGCCATCAGTGAAGAGATTGCGGGCCATGTAAAAGCAGCCGGCGGCAAGGCAGTTTCCATTGCGGACAGGGCCGAAGCGGTGGGCGGGCCATCATGGACGCGCGCGCCGGGGATGTAATTGTGATTACCGGCAAAGGGGACGAACCGTTCCAAAAGTGCAGGGGAAAATACGAACCTTACGATGGCGACATCGTTTTAACAAAGCGTTTTTTTAAAGGCGAAGGCAAAAAACAGTAACGGAGGTTATACGTATGAAACGAATATTGGCGCTGCTGCTCGGCGTCCTTTGCCTGGCTGTGCTCTATACTGGCTGCAGCGCGGGCATGAAATCAAACGAAAATGGCGGCGGTTACGATTCCGCTATGCAGAGCTCAACTGCGGCGTCCTCTGAAATAATGGAGGAGATGGCCGGGACGGAAGGGACGGACAACGGCTCTGTCGCCGGCATTGTCGACGAACGTAAAATCATTCTCCGGGTGGACTATACGCTGGAGACGAAGGAGTTTTGACACGCTCACGGAGAAACTGCAAAACGAAGTGAAACATGCAAACGGGTATGTGGAGCGGTCCAGTATTGATACAAGCAGTACCAGCCGGATTAAGAATGCGGAATTTGTGTTCCGTATCCCGGTCGGAGAGCTCGACGGCTTTGCCGCGTTTGTCGAATCCTCCGCAAACGTCCTCAACAAAACGCAGGGCGGGGACGATGTTACGGTCCAGTATTTCGATACGGAATCCCGGCTGCAGTCGCTTCGAATCCAGCAGGAGCGCGTTACCGCCATTTTGGAGCAGGCGACAAAAATATCGGATATACTGGAAATTGAATCGGAATTGACACGGATCCGCACCGAGATTGAAGAACTCACAACCACGCTGCGCAGGCTTGACAACCTCACGGATTACGCGACAGTGACTGTCTATATAAGCGAGGTCGACGTGTATGAACCCGCCGCGGGGAATACTTTCGGCGCAAAAGATGCAGGAGGCGCTCACATCTTCTCTTCGCTTTTTCTGGGAAGCGATTCAGGTGATCTGCGTAGCCTTTGTGTGGATTTTACCGTTCCTGATTGTCGCTGCAGTCATTGTTACCGTCATACTCCTCCTCCGCCGCGGAAACCGCAGGAAGAAAGCCCGTCGTCTGGAGCAGCAGATGCAGGCGGCGCAGAACGCATCCAGCGCCCCCAATCCGCCCAGTACAACCGCCTGACAGAACACGCGTATGGGGATCGCGACACGATAGTATGTAATGAAGGGTTGGCTCAAAAATGCCAACCCTTCATGTTTAGGTTCTGGATTTCCGTGAGACAATTTGATATAATAGGCGCAGAAACCAACATATTTTGCCTTTTGTGTTGTTCAGTTTGATTTTGCCTTTTTGTATAATTGACACATCAAAATGAAAGAAAAGGAGATTCAACAATGAACACAGACAAAATTTACGCAGAGGCCATTGCCAATGAGTACGCACCCAAAAAGGCGTCGAAGGTCGTAGCTCTAAAGAAGCTTGACCGAGCAGCCAAAAGACCGGCAGAGATTTTCACCTACACTTTCGGTATCATCAGTTCACTCATTCTCGGCACAGGTATGTGCTTTGCTATGGGTGTAATCGGTAACGGTAGCATTGCAACCTTTGTAGTGGGCGTTATCGTGGGCTGTATCGGTATTGCAGGGGTGAGTGTGAACTATCCGTTGTATAGAAAGATGCTCGAAAAGGGCAAGCAAAATATGGCTCGGACATTATGCGTCTGGCAAACGAGATTGCTGGAGAAGTATAAATAATGGAGGGCGGAAATTGAATAAATCACAGAGTAAATACTACAATACCGCCTGCCTTATGAATGAAGCGCTCATTGCCTTATTGGAAAAAAGAAAAATTACGAGTATATCACGGTCAAGGAGATTTGTGAAAGGGCGGGGAGTAAACCGTTCCACATTCTATTTGCACTATGAGACAATAGACGATCTTCTTTTGGAAACCATTGAATATATCATGGGCCAAATGAACGGAAATTCAGCGAAAAACTGCGGATGGGCAGGAATAAAATCGCCAATGCACCGATGAGCTGATGCTGATAACCCCATTACCTCTTTGCCCTATCTCAGTTTTGTTAAAGAAAATAAGCGGGTTTTTACAGCGGCAATTTCTCAGCCATCGGTTTTTCGCACGAATCAGATGTTCGACGCTTTGAACAAAATGTATTCAGCCCTATTCTTTCAAGATATGGGATAACAGAGTCGGACAAAGGAATACACCTTGATTTTCTATATCACTGGAATGTATTCTGTCATTATGGCTTGGATAAAAAACGGCTGCAAAGGAAACTGTGGAACACATCGCCAAAATTGCTGATTGACTTTGTTCGCCCATACCAAAGGGAGAGCCGCTATGAAACGGCGGCAGATTCTGAAAGCTTTTCTATTTCCCCCTATTGCCGTTGTGATATTGCTTTCCATCATTGCCGGCGGCGGATTGATTTACAGCTTTGCAGGGACAAATGTTCATCCCGCCATATCCTATGTATGCTATTTCATGTCTGCATACGCTTTGTCTGTTGTTTGTGTTAGATCGCCGAACATAGTAAAGCATTTCAACAAATACAGAAAAAAGCAATCCGTCTATTGTCCGCTATCAATCGGATGCTCTGTTGCGGACAAAAATATCACTGTATGCGAATGTAAGCATAAATATCGTGTATGCAGCATCTCATCTTCTGATGGGAGCGTTGTATCAATCCCTATGGTTTTATGCTTTGTCGGGATACTATGCGTTATTGGCGATAATGCGTTTTTACTTGCTAAAAAAGCCCGTAAAACGGGGCTTGGCGATCACCGAAGGCAGGAATATTGCTACTACCGGGTGTGCGGATACGTGCTGCTCTTAATGAACATAGCGCTTTCGGTGATTGTGTTTTATATCGTATGGGAAACAAAGGCTTTTCCTATCACTATATAATGACAATTGCAATGGCAGCATACACGTTTACCACCTTTACAATGGCAATCATCAATATGGTGAAGTATCGAAAGTATCATAGTCCCCATACTATCCGCAGTCAAGCAAATCAGCTTTGCGTCGGCACTGGTATCTATGTTGTCTCTTGAAACAGCAATGCTTGCAGCGTTCGGCGATACAACCGATTCGGAATTTAGCAGGATAATGACCGCAAGCACCGGCGCTTGTGTATGTTCAATAATACTTATAATGGCAATCTGCATGATTGCGCACAGCACAAAGCAAATAAAAAGCACTTTCAAATAGATGAGGCGAAGATACTCAATGTAACAATATCTTCGCCTTCGTTTCGTGATAGGTTGGGTTTGTATAGTCTTGCGGTTCTTCAGGTGAAGAGGTATTGCCTTCAAGCGCACCAAATGTCAGTACCGGGATAACCGCACCACTTCAAAAATGAGAATGGCAGTTTTCATCCTCATTGTTTGAGATAGTGCCTGTAAGGCCATATGCGGGCTCTGCCGACACCGCTAAAGCCGTTATTTGGCATTAAAACACCTTGTCAAACGTCGTTTCCAGCAGTTGCAGTGCCGCGCTGTAATGCGCGCTGTCAATCAGCAGGGAAATATCTATTTCGCGGTGCTGATCATTTTTACGTCAATATCCGCTTTGCAGAAAAAGGCCCAGCAGATATGCGGTCACTCCCGGCTTGCCCAGCATTTCCTCAGCAGTAAAATGCAGCTTGAAGTTTCCCGAGTTAATGTCGGTGCGGATGTTGGGGTAGCGCTTTTTCAGCGCGCCCAGCCCAAGTACGACGTCCGACAGCGCATGGTCGTCAACGGTAAAGGACAGGGAGATATCCGATCCCCCAGCTTGCCGGCTGGGAGATCATATCCACGTCCACGCCCGCCTGTGCCAGGCTGTCAAAGAGCGTGTAAATATCCTTTGTGCTTGCGGACATATTGCCGACGCTGATCAGCGTCACGTCTGTTGTCAGACCGATGTCGGAAAAAACCATATTCATCTCAATAACCCCTTTTCTGTCGTATATCAGGCTTTGTTTACAAGGTCGTTCATATCGTACAGTCCGTTTTCTCTGCCCAGCAGATACCGCGCAGCTTTCAGTGCGCCGACTGCGAATACCTCTCTTGAGGCGACGGTGTGGGTGAGGGAGAGCGTCTCGTTCGCTCCGGCAAACAGAATTTCATGCTCGCCGATTATGTTGCCGCCGCGCACGGCGTGGATGCCGATTTCTTTTTATTGCGGCGTCCGGTTTCCGGAGTCCGGCCGTACACATACGCGGGGGCTTCGGGCATTGCCTCGGAAATAGACTGCGCCAGCATCAGCGCCGTGCCGCTCGGTGCGTCCAGTTTCCGGTTGTGGTGCTTTTCGATAATTTCTATATCAAAGTCCTCCCAGGACCTCGGCGCACTTTTTCACAATCGAAAGCAGCAGATTGATACCGAGCGACATGTTCGCGCTTGCAAATATCGGCAGCGACTTGGCCGCCTGCTCGATGCGCGCGCGCTGCTCCGGGCTGTATCCCGTCACGGCCAGCACAGCCGGCGTGTTTGTGCGCAGGGCGTATCCAGGATCCCGTCCAGCGCGTCTGTGCTGGAAAAATCTATGATCACGTCGGCTTTCTCATAGCAGGAGAGCGGATCGTCGTAGACGGGGAACGCGCTCGACTGAATTTTGATATCGAATCCGGCGGTCACTTCAAATCCATATTCCCGGGCCAGGGCGGCTACTGCGCCGCCCATGTGCCCGCCGGATACCGCCGACTATCAGCTTTGTCATTTGTTTCATCCTTTCAAAACAGGAAAGGGGGCGGAGGTCAGCCGATCAGTCCGTGCCTGCGCATGGACGTTTTCAGCGTCTCAAATTCTTTTCCGCCATGGGCGCAAGCGGCATTCTGAGTTCGCCCACGTCAAATCCCATCAAATTCATCGCCGTCTTGACGGGAATGGGATTCACTTCAATAAACAGGCTGTCGATCAGGTCGGCAAGCTCAATCTGCATGGCCGCGCTCTCTGCGGTTTTGCCCTGGGCATAGAGAGAGCATATCTCATGTGTCTGCCGCGGCATGATATTGGCGAGCACGGAAATCACGCCCCTTGCCGCCGAGGGACAGAATCGGCAGGATCTGATCGTCGTTTCCGGAATATACGTCCAGGTCGCCGCCGCACAGATGCATGGTTTGCAGAATCCTGGAAAAGTCGCCGCAGGCTTCCTTGGCCGCGACGATGTTGGGATGTTTCGAGTGCAAGATACGTCTCCGGGGCGATATTCATGCCGGTGCGTGACGGGACGTTATAGAGCACAATGGGGATGGAAACGCGGTCTGCAACACTGGTGAAATGCCGTATCAGGCCCGCCTGCGTAGTCTTGTTGTAATAAGGCGTTACAAGCAGAAGGCCGTCCGCCCCCAGCTCCTGCGCCTCTTCGGACAGATGTATGCAGTAGTTTGTATCGTTGCTGCCGGTGCCCGCAATCACGGGGATACGGCCCGCCGTATGCGCAACCGCCGCCCGGATGGCCTGAATATGTTCCTCGTCGGAAAGGGTAGCCGATTCTCCGGTGGTCCCGCAGATGATAATTGCGTCCGTACCGTTGTCAATCTGAAAATCGATCAGTTCATTCAGCTTTGGTATATTCACAGAGCCGTCCTTTGTAAAAGGGGTAACAATTGCAACACCGGAACCGGTAAAAAGGGTCTTGCTCATAAAATCTCCTCACTTATAAGTAGCCGTTTGCGCACAGCAGCTCCGCCATGAGCACGCCGCCTCCGGCCGCGCCGCGCAGCGTGTTGTGCGAAAGGCACACAAACTTGTAATCGTACTGGCTGTCGGGACGCAGCCGTCCCACGGATATGGCCATACCGCCCTCCAGATCTCTGTCGAGCCTGGTCTGCGGCCTGTCGTTTTCCTCAAAATAGTGCAGGAACTGCTTGGGCGCGCTGGGCAGATTCAGCTTCTGCGCCGCCCCTTTATACGCAGCCCAGCGTCTGCGGATTTCGTCCATGTCAGTTTTTGGTCCAGGCTCATGAATACGGCGGCCAGATGTCCGTCCGTGACCGGAACGCGTATGCACTGCGACGTGATATTCGGCCGGGACGCGGGCACGATGACGCCGTTTTCCACGCTGCCCCAGATTTTCAGCGGTTCATTGTCGGATTTATCTTCTTCGCCTGCGATGTAGGGGATTACGTTATCCACCATCTCCGGCCATGTTTCAAAATTCTTGCCTGCGCCGGAAATCGCCTGGTATGTGCAGGCGAGCACCTTGGATACGCCGAGATCGAGCAGGGGATGAATCGCCGGGACATAGCTCTGGATGGAGCAGTTGGATTTGACTGCGATAAAACCGCGCTTTTGTCCCCAGCCGTTTTCGCTGCGTCTCGATAACGGCTGCGTGGTGGTCGTTGATTTCCGGCACAATCATCGGAACGTCAGGCGTGGACCGGTGTGCGCTGTTGTTGGACATGACCGGGCATTCCAGTTTGGCGTACATCTCTTCAAAAACCCGAACCTCGTCTTTTTTCATATCCACCGCGCAGAATACAAAGTCGACACTGTCCGCAATTTTTTTTGCATCCGCGCTCGCATCCAGAACCGGCATGGCCGCGATTTCATCGGGCAGCGGCTGCTGCATCATCCAACGGCCCGCCACCGCCTCGCCGTAGCTCTTGCCGGCGGAACGCGCGCTTGCGGCCAGCGCGCCGATTTCGAACCATGGATGGTCTTTTAATATTGTAATAAAGCGTTGCCCAACCATACCGCTTGCGCCGATAATGCCCACATTATACTGTTTCATATGTAACCTCTCCTCATTTGTGATATAAAAAACCGGTTGAAAACCGGCTATCAATCGTATATAATACATACCTAGCGTACGCATCACATCATCATAATAGCCCTCCATCCGAAAGGATGACAGTCATACCGCTGTTCGCCGTTATGACCAGGGGACGGGGGGACGGTCCTCACGCTCCCTTCGGCAATGGCACCTTTCACCCGGTTCATCGGTTACCGACAGCCTCCGCGGGACTACTCATTGACATTGCGCCTCTATTTATCAATATTCAGTTTTCCTAGAGAAAATTATTAAAATAATCATAGCATTAAAGCTTCTGTTTGTCAATCCAAATTTGAGGTGACACATGAAATTATCCGATTTTTACTACGATCTTCCCAAGGAATTGATTGCGCAAACGCCGGCGGCGCAGCGTGACCAGTCGCGTCTTCTAGTATATCATATGAACGACGGCCGGATTGTTGATACCCGGTTTCATGAAATCAGGGCATATTTTGCAGCCGGGCGACTGCCTGATTCTGAACAATTTCAAGGTAATCCCTGCCCGTCTGCTCGGCGTAAAGGAGGATACCGGCGCGGCGGTTGAAATCCTGTTGCTGGAAAACCGCGGGGGCGATGTGTGGGAAACGCTGGTCCGCCCCGGCAAAAAACTGCGGCCGGGCGCGGTGGTATCCGTCGGTCAGGGGCAGACTCCGCTGTGAGATTCTGGACGTGCTCGAAGGCGGAAACCGCCTGGTTAAGCTCTCTTATGCGGACCATATTTTTTGAAGTCCTGGATGAACTGGGGCAGATGCCGCTTCCGCCTTATATCACGGAAAAGCTTGCGGATAAAAACCGTTACCAGACAGTATATGCGGAACACGACGGTTCCGCCGCGGCGCCGACAGCCGGGCTGCACTTTACGCCGGAACTGTTGTCCGCGCTTCGCGACAAAGGCGTTCGAGTCGGCTTTGTAACGCTGCACATTGGCTTGGGAACATTTCGCCCTGTCAAGGTGGAAAACATTACAGACCACCACATGCATACGGAGCACTATATTCTGCCGGAGGAAACCGCCGCGCTTGTCCGTGATACAAAAGCCCGGGGCGGGCGCGTGATTGCAGTTGGCACAACGAGCTGCCGTACCCTGGAGGGATCGTATCAGAAGCTCGGCGCAGTGCGGGCGGACAGCGGAGAAACCAATATATTCATATATCGGATATTCATTTCATGTGATTGACGGATTGATCACAATTTCCATCTGCCCGAAAGCACTTTGCTTATGCTGGTGTCGGCCCTTGCCGGGAGAAAATATGCTGCGCGCATACCGGCATGCCATTGACGAGCGGTACCGGTTTTTCAGTTTCGGAGACGCAATGCTTATCCTGTAAACCAATGAACCCGAAAGGAAGTGGCGCAGCTTGATTTTATATTTTTTTCAGCAACAGGGAACAGCGAATATGCTGCGAAAACGGCTTGGCCTTGCAGCCGGCGAGGAAACAATGAATCTCTTTGAGAAAATCCGCAGCCGTGATTTCGCGCCGTTGCACTCGGACCGCCCATGGGTTGTCGTTGTCCCCCACCTACGCGTGGCGCATACCGCGCATCGTCGAGGCGTGGCTGAAAAACACGGAACTTGTCGGAGACAAACGTATTTACTTTGTCATGACCTGCGGGGGAGCATCGGAAACGCCGGGAAATACATTGAACGGCTCGTTTCGGAAAAAGAATATGCGCTATATGGGCTGTGCCGCAGTAACGATGCCGGAGAACTATATCGCCATGTTTTCTGTACCGGACCGCAGCGAAGCGATGGAAATTATCGCGCGGGCGGAACATGCGATTGACCATGCCCGCAAATACGCTTAGAAAGGGCGAGGCATTTCCCAGCCCGCCGATCATATGGACAGACAGAATCAGCAGCAGTATCGTCAACAGCTTTTTTTATCCGGTGTGCGTCCATGCAAAGCGATTCTATGCAACAGACGCCTGTGTTTCCTGCGGGCAATACATTATGTCTGCTATGGAAAATATACATATCAAAACGGCAACCCGTCTGGGGAAACACTGCACGCATTGTATGGCGTGCATCTGCCGCTGTCCGCGTCGAGGCGATTGAATACGGCGCACGCAGCAGGGGGAAGCCGAGATATATATGCCCTAAATCATAGAAAATTGTCCGTAATTGGACGCTTATAGCGAAACCGGCGATAAAAGGCTAGGCGGGAGGGGAGCGCCGTGAGCTGAGAGTACTTGGTATTTCCTTGCAGTTGCGCGCGAGGAAAATATAATCAACTGCTGCGGCTGACGCGCTGCATATAACGCAGCCGACACTGTCCAAACAGCTCATGGAACTGGAGGCTGAACTCGGGGAAAAAGCTGCTCATACGCGGCAACCGGAAAATCAAACCCAGAAGACGGCATGTTTTACGCAAGCGCGCCCAGGAAATCATTGAACTGGCGGAGAAAACGGAAGCCGCGTTTCAGGCGGAGGACGCATGGATCAGCAGGGAAGTATATATTGGGGCGGTGAAACGGAAGCATTCCGTTACATAGCCAAAACGCTGCTGCGTATGCGTGCAAACTTTCCCCAAATCATTTCCATATATACAGCGGCAACGGAAGATGTCACGGAACGCCTGGATAAAGGTTTGATCGATTTCGGTCTCTTCGTGGGGACGACCGAATTAAAAGAAATATGATTTTTTAACCTTGCCCGCCGCAGACACTTTTTTGGGGATTGCTGATGCGCAGCGACAATCCGCTCGCAAGCAAAAAGCAGCATTTCTCCGCAGGACCTCCTGGATGTTCCGCTCCTGTGTTCCCGCCAGCCCTGCTCCAGAATGAGCTTGCGGGCTGGCTTTCGATATGCGCCTGAAAAACTTCAGGTCGTCGGAACATATAACCTGATCTATAACGCGTCCATTCTCGTGGAAGAGGGAATATGCAGCGCAATAGCGATTGACGGGCTGGTGCATACGGACCGGAGCAATCTCTGCTTTCGGCCGTTCAAGCCGGTCATGTCGGCGCCGCTGTCCATTGCCTGGAAGAAATATCAGGTGTTCTCCAAAGCGGCGGAAACGTTTCTGGATATGCTGCAGCATGAATTGTCAAAATAATATTGTATAAGATAAAGGAGCGGTCTTATGAAACTTGCAACGACAATGGGCTTTTTTACGAGAAGGGCGGTCAGGAAATCCTGACGCCGTCTCAAACTCTGCATGCGCTCAGCCAAACCGGATTCCGCCAGTTTAATTACAGCTTTAACTGGCGGCCGCACTACAACACGGACGCCTGGCGGGAAATCGCGGAAGAATCGGCGGAAACCGCGGCGCAGTACGGCATGCTTTTCCCGCAGGCGCATGCTCCAGTCGGCGATCTGCTGCACGACGACGAATACATAGAACTCGTGAAGCGCAGCATTGAAATCTGTTCCATCATCGGCTGTCCCTGCGCCGCAATACATTTGCACGATATCCCCGGCGGGCCGTCTATTGCCCATACTAAAGAGGTCTGGGCCGCGAATAAAAAGCGCTTGAGCGCATTATCCCAACGCTGGAAAAGTACAATGTAGCTCTCTGCATTGAAAATGAATTTGACGCCTGCGCGCCCACGCCGAACAGGCGCTTTGCGTTTTCCACAGCGCAGGAGATCAAAGATTTTATTGAATATGTCGGTCATCCTCTGCTTGGAGCATGCCTCGACGTGGGGCATGCAAACGTGCAGCATCTCGACGTACCGGAGCAAATCCGTATGCTTGGCGATCTGCTCATGGCTGTGCATATATCGGATAACGACGGGAATACCGATATGCACACAGGCCCCTTTGGCGGGAGCATGGACTTTGACGGAATTATTCAGGCTCTTCTCGACATCGGATACCGGGGCGCGTTCGCCTTTGAGGCAAAATTCATGCACAAGCCGCCTACGTCGCTGAAAGTCGAGTACAACAAACTTCTCTACGCGGCCGGTAAATACCTGCTTGAAAAGAACGGCTGTTTTGAGGGCTAGGCCGCCGGCGTACAGTCAATTCTGTGCGCGCTTCCATTTTTTCGCACAGAGCGAGGATCTGATCCGTAAATTTGGCCAAATCCTTGTTTGCGCCGCCCTTATTCTGTCGGATAACTTCCTCCAAACACCGTTCCGCCTGGCGCAGCCGCTGGTACGCGCCGCTTTCCTCCGTCTCATTTTTGCTGTAAACGGCCTTTTGCTGGCGGTAGCCGGGCCGGAGCATTTCATTTTGTTCAAGTCGTAACACTCGCTGTAAAGGGTACGGAAACGGGGTAGCCGAGTCTGTCCCGCACAAGCTGCCCAAACGTTTCGCAGACCGTCTCCTCGCCGTGTACGACGAATATGCGCCGTGGCGCGGACTGCAATGCGGCCAGCCAGCGCAAAAGGCCGCTTTTGGTCCGCATGTCCGCTGATTCCTTCCAGTTGCACAATTTCCGCTTTTACCTCTATGTCTTCACCCAGAATTTTGACATGTTTCGCGCCGTCGGCCAGCGCGCGGCCCGTCGTGCCGGCCGCCTGATAACCGACAAATACCACCGTGCATTCGCGCCGCCACAGGTTGTGCTTCAGGTGGTGTTTGATTCGGCCTGCCTCGCACATGCCGGATGCGGATATAATGACTTTTGGCGTATCTATAAAATTAATTTGCTTCGATTCGTCGGATGTCACGGAGATGCGCAGCCCGTCAAACCCGATGGGATTTATGCCCTGCCGTACAAGCGCTGTCGTCTCCTCGTCAAAACTGTCCGTATCCGTGTTGTTAAAGATGTGTGTAGCTTCCGCTGCCAGCGGGCTGTCAACATACACCGCAAAATCCCCATGGCCCTGCACCATCCGTTTCTCTTTTTATTTCGCGTATAAAATAGAGCAGCTCCTGGGTTCTTCCAACGGCGAAAGAGGGGATAATTACATTACCACCCCTGTCAAATGTTTTTTGAATCGTATCTGCAAGCTGTGCGGCATAGTCCGGCGGGGCATTGTGCAGTCTGTCGCCGTACGTGGATTCTACAATCACATAATCCGCCTTTGTTACATATGCCGGATCTTTAATCAGCGGCTGGTTTACATTGCCTATGTCGCCCGAAAACACAAGCTTTGTCTCCTTCCCGCTTTCTGTTACAAACACTTCTATACAGGCGGAGCCCAGCAGATGGCCCATGTCCGTAAACCGAATCCGCAGCCCTTCGCATATCTCGACGGTCTCTCCGTACGCGCATGGGACAAATGTTTTCAGTATCGTTTCCGCATCCTGCATGGTATAAAGCGGTTCTTTGAGGGGCGCGCCGCTGCGTTTGCCTTTGCGGTTGCGCCATTCGGCCTCAAACTCCTGGATGTGCGCGGAATCCCTCAGCATAATCGAACAAAGGTCTGCCGTCGCGGCCGTGGCGTACACCTCGCCGCGGAAGCCAAGCTTGATAAAAGCGGCAGGCGGCCGGTATGGTCGATATGCGCATGGGTTATCAGGACGTAATCGACCATATTGGGGCTATGGGGAACTCCTGCATATTTTTTTCGTCTTGCCCCTGCTGCATGCCGCAGTCAATGAGAATATTTTTACCTGCGGCCTCTAAAAATGGCAGCTTCCCGTCACTTCATGCGCCGCTCCGTAAAACGATAGTTTCATCTATACGCATCCTCTTTCCATTCGTTACTTATTTCAGTGAATGCCCGCCACTTCTGCAAGTGCGCGCTTATTTCTTATTATATCTCAATTTCATGAACAAATAAAGCTTTCCGGAGCATTCCAACAAAACCCCGCAGTTTTCTTGCGAATTTCCAAAAGGCTGTTGCAGTTTTCGCCTGCGTTCTATATAATAAGCAATTGTCTAGATACAGGAATGGAGTATATGGCTTTGAATAAGAATTTTAAACTGATAAAGCAGGAGGGGTGCGCACGCCGCGGCGTGTTTTCCACCGTGCACGGCACAGTGCAGACGCCGGCGTTTATGAATGTCGCGACCAGCGCCGCCATTAAAGGCGGAATCAGCGCCGTGGATCTGAAAGAAGTCGGCTGTCAGGTGGCGCTGTGCAACACATATCATCTGCATGTGCGTCCGGGCGATGAAGTGATCCGCGCGCTGGGCGGCCTGCACCGCTTTATGCGCTGGGACGGCCCGATCCTTACGGACAGCGGCGGGTTTCAGGTGTTCTCCCTGGCCGAACTTCGCAAAATCAGGGAAGAGGGCGTATATTTTGCTTCGCATGTAGACGGAAGGCATATTTTTATGGGCCCGGAGGAGAGCATGCGGATTCAGTCTCACCTGGGGTCTACCATTGCGATGGCGTTTGACGAATGCGTGGAAAACCCGTCGCCATATGCATATGTTGCGCAGTCATGTGAACGCACTACCCGTTGGCTTTACCGCTGTCAGGCGGAACTGGCGCGCCTGAACAGGATGCCGGACGCCGTCAATCCGCAGCAGATGCTGTTTGGCAGCAATCAGGGCGGCACCTACCTGGATCTGCGCCTGCGCCATATGGAGCAGATCGCCGCTCTCGACCTGGACGGCTATGCGATCGGAGGGCTTGCCGTAGGGGAGAGCGCGGAGGAAATGTACCGGATTATCGACGGCGTCGCGCCCTTGATGCCGGCGGATCGCCCCCGGTATCTCATGGGCGTGGGAACGCCGGTGAATATTCTGGAGGCGGTGGAGCGGGGTATAGACCTGTTCGACTGCGTCATGCCCAGCCGCAATGCCCGGCACGGGCACGTCTTTACAAGCGAAGGCATACGCAACCTTGCCAACAGCAAATATATCACGGACGACAGGCCGCTGGACGAACAATGCGATTGTCCCGCATGCCGGACTTTCAGCCGCGCGTATATCCGGCACCTGCTGAAGGCAAATGAGATGCTGGGAATGCGCCTTGCCGTTGTGCACAACCTGTACTTTTATAACAATTTAATGGCAGAAATACGGGAAGCGCTGGAAAAGGGCTGCTATTCTGCTTTCAAGCGGGAAAAAATAGCGCAAATAGGAAAAAGAATCTAAAAAGTATTGCCAACACCCAATATTTTGCATATAATAGATTTACAATTTCGGAGGTGTAGAAATGCAGTTGTTAAATGTTATGCTGCTGTCGTCTGGCAGCGGTACTACCACTGGAACGGATTGGTGGACGCTGATTCTGTTTCCGGTAGTCATGTTCGGCGCGCTGTGGCTGTTCGCCATTCGTCCGCAGAAAAAGAAGGATAAGCAGACTGCGCAGATGCGCAACAGTATCGATATCGGCGACCTTGTCACAACAGTGGGCGGAATAACGGGCCGCGTTGTCAATGTGAAGGATGAGGAAGACGAGCTGATCATCGAAACGGGTACGGACAAAACGAAAATCCGGATCAAACGCTGGGACATCGCTACGAGAGAAGCGGAACCCGAGGATGACGAGGAATAAAGTAAATAACGCATAAAACCGGTCAACCCCGAATATTCTGTAACAGAATGATTTGGGGTTGATTTTTATGTATTCAAAAGAGAGTAAACGCGACAATAAGACCAGCGCATCGATTTGCCGTCCAAAACATGTTCTAATCGGAACCGGCTTTGCAGTTGTCATTTCACTGATTCTGTTCATGGTAGTAGCGCTTATCATGACGGGGGAGAGTATGCCGGATTCATCCATCCGGGTTCTGGGCCCCGCTGCCGGCCTGATCGGCGTGTTTATCGGCGGCTTTGTCGCGGCGTTTAAAACAAAAAGTCCGGACTGCTCACTGGCGTGTTCACCGGCCTTGCCGTTTTTGCCGTACTGTTTGTTTTGAGCATGATCTTCAGAAACGGAGACACGGAATTCTTTTTCCCTGAAAACTTTGTTCACTCTGCTTGCCATCCTGTTGGCTTCTGTAATGGGCGGCGTTGTCGGAGTCAACATAAAGCGCAGGAGATAACACGGAAATCATATCTTGTGTTTCCGGAGTCATATGCGCCATACATATTGCGATAATATGAAATAATCGTCGGATATGCTGCATGGGTTCAGGCGGCATATCCGATCTCTTTGCGCGCATGTTTACATAATCACGTATACATAATAATGGATAAGATTATGAAATTGGCAAATTTCTCTTGCAAATGAAGTCGTTTTGTATTATAGTATTAACCATGACGATTACAGGGGGCTTTGCAGCTTTGAAACAGATCGGCGTGATTGGTGTCGGAAATATGGCGAATGCCATTTTAAACGGAATCAAGAAGGACAAGACCTACAACATATGGATTTATGATATTGACCCGGCTAAAACAGCCGCGGCTGCGGAAGATCGCGTGCATATTGCCGCAAGCATTCCGCAGTTGGCCGAGCAGTCGGAGTACATATTGCTTGCCGTCAAACCGCAGAATATGGCGGACGTATTGCGTCAGCTAGGCGAATGCGCCGCACCAGACGCAGTATTCGTGTCGATCGCAGCCGGGGTTTCCACTGTACGGATTCGCCAGTTTCTGCAGCAGGAGCAGGCAAGAGTTGTTCGCCTTATGCCCAATACGCCTATGCTCCTGGGCTATGGCGCGACAGCGGCCTGCGCCACGGAGAATGTTCTGGATTCAGAATACGCCGTCATAGAACAAATATTTGCGGCCTCCGGCATTGTCCGGCGTATTCCCGAGGCGCAAATGGACGCTGTCACCAGCGTTAACGGAAGCAGCCCGGCGTATCTGTTCCTGTTTGCCAAAGCGGTGGTGGCGTTTGCGCAGGAGTACGGAATGGATGCGGATATAGCCAATTCACTCTTTTTGCGGTACGCTGATCGGCAGCGCAAAAATGCTTATGGATTCGGGGATGAACGCCGATCAACTGATAAAAATGGTGTCCTCTCCCGGCGGTACTACCGTGGAAGCGCTGCGAGTGTTTGAAGAGCGAGGGATTTACAGAAACGATCCATGAAGCGATGCAGGCCTGCGCCGACCGCGCGGCGGCTCTTGGAAAATAGGACGAGGTCTAAACTACGCTTTCTTTGAATATATTGAACATATATATCAAAGGAAGTGTGATATGGATGAAGCAATCGAAACGCATGGCGCGCTTGTTAACTGCCGGGACCCGGAACTGGGCGTTTATTGCTCTGATCGCGGCATTTCTTATCGGGATCACGATGGGCAGCGTATTCAATTACAACGCGGATGAATCCAGCCGCGGCCTTCTGATCAGTTTGCCGAGCATTTTCAACCGACAGGCCATAGACCGAACCGTGCTCAATGCGCTGGCTGTGAATTTCACCTATTTTTTTCCTCATCCTGATCTCAGGGCTGGCGGCGCCCGGCTTTATAATCGTAATGTTTCTGCCTTTTATAAAGGGATTTTCCTTTGGATATACAACGGCGTTCATTTTTCCATTTTCGGTTCAAAGGGAATCCTTGTGTGCGCCCTTGGGATTTTGCCGCAGGCGTTACTCTCGTCCTTGGCGATTATACTTGCGTCGCGTCTGGCCATCAATTATTCTTTGGCAATCGTCCGCTGCCTGAAAGGGGCGACGATGAAAGATTTTAATTTTAATAAATACATAGTTTTTTATAAGCGTTATGTTTTTGGTGTCGGTTTCCACTGTGGTATTCGACGCCTTTGTCACGCTCGGCTGTTCTGAATATGTTTTCCGGATAGGGTTTTGAGTAGATGCAACATAAGACAGTGACTTCGTTTTTGAATTATCTGGCAAATGAAAAAAATCCTCTGCGAATACGATTGAGTCATATCGCAGGGACATTCTGTCTTTTATTGCATATATGGACGAACAGTTTGGCCAGGATCCGCTTGCGGCGACTGCGGACACCATTCAGAAGTACGCGGCATATTTGAAGAGCCTGGGAAAATCCAACAATACAATTGCGCGCAATTTGTCTGGTTTGCGCAGTTATTATCAGTATCTGGTCCTCAGCGGCAGCATGGTTCCAATCCGGCAAAGACAGTCAAATTCGATAACGCCGGCAGAAAATACCCTGAAATTCTGACAAATGCAGAAGTTGAGCGGCTGCTGGAACAGCCGGTGCTGAACCATCCGAAAGGTTTTCGCGACAAGGCCATGCTGGAGCTGTTGTATGCAACGGGGATTCGCGTCACGGAACTTGTAGAAATGAATGTGTCGGATGTAAACCTGAATCTGCGTATGGTTCGTTGCAGAAGTTCCCGGAACGAACGGATGATTCCGCTGTATCCGGCGGCAGTACAAGCTTTGGATGAATATATCAAACGAATCCGTCCGCTCATGCTGGAGGATGATACCGAAGCGCTATTTGTCAATATAAACGGAATGCGCCTTACGCGCCAGGGCTTCTGGAAAATCATCAAAGAATACGCAAAATCTGCAAATATCAACAAGGATATCACTCCGCAGACCATCCGCCATTCCTTTGCGTCGCATTTACTGGAAAATGGTGCGGATTTAAAGGATATTCAGGAAATGCTCGGCCACCAGGATATTTCCTCCACGCAATTCTACTCAAAAATTATCAAGAACAAATATAAGGATGTCTATAAAAATACCATCCACGCGCATAAAAGGGCAGGGCGGCCGCAAGCGGACGCCCTGCCTACATTATTTCAGCTTATTTTTCACCTGACTCAACGGATTTTTATTAGCAGCCTCCTTGATCCCTTCGCTCGTTAAGTGCGTGTAAATCTGCGTCGTCCCCAAGTTCGTATGCCCTAAAATCTCTTGCAGCGCGCGTAAGTCCACGCCGTTTTGATACATGAGCGTCGCCGCGGTATGGCGCAGTTTGTGTGTCGAATAACGGGTGGGGTCCAATCCTGCTAAGGTGATGTACTTTTTCACAAGGTTCTGCACCATTTGATGGCTCAGGCGTTTTTCTGCTTGCTCAGGAATAGAGCCTGCTTATCAATCACCCTGTCTACGGGACGGACTTTACGGTAGGCTTCCAGCGCCTGTCTGCATGCCTCGTTGAGATATACTACGCGTTCCTTTCCGCCTTTGCCGGTAAGCCGCAGATAATCGTTCTGTATATCATTTAAATTGATTCCCACAAGCTCGGAGAGGCGCATGCCGCAGTTTAAAAATAAGGTAAGTATGGCGTAATCACGCACTTTAAAAGGATAGTCGTCCGGGGTGGCGTTCACAGCTTCAAGCAGACGCATGCATTCGTCTATTTCCAAGTATTTAGGTAGGGTTTTATTGAGTTTGGGATATTCCAATTCCGCAACGGGGTTGATCTTTATAATACAGGCCTTGTTGGCTAGATATTTGTAAAAGCTCCGCAGGACGATACTTTAGCGCGCGCGCAGCCGGAGCATTTTGTCTGTCTCGTACAGTATAGTTCAAGTAATCGTACACATCTGAAAGCGTAATGTGTTCAATCATATCCAGCGTAACATCTTTAATATCAATTTCTGAAAATGATACATCGTCAGCAACAAGCCCGCGGGAATATTTTATATAGCGGAAAAAGGTGCGCAGATCCAGATAGTATTCATCAACGGTTTTTGCGGATTTTCCCTGAATCGTTTCCATGTAGACAAAAAAGTCACGAAGCGGCTGCGGCGCGTCCGCATAACGGTATTTCATAGGTCGATCAAACCTCCAGAGCATGTTTTTTATACTAGTAATACTATCAATGTTTCAAAGCCTCTCCTCAATTAAACAAAATTTTTATTTTGTTTAATTGCTTCGCAAATGAAATGGGAAAATTCCCGCACAGGAACATTCCTTTCAATTTAATATTATATTATCACACATACAAAAACAAGTCAAGAAAATCTTAAAACCGCAACAGTGCAGCAAAACAGCTAATGCATTTCCTGAGATGAATCGATGCCTTTCCATGAACAATCTCTATTGTGTGCGGCGGACAGCTTTCGGCGCATTTTCCGCAGCCCACGCAGATCTGCTCGTCGATTTTCGGTACCGGCCGCAAGATTCCGTCTATAATTTTCTTCACCGGTCTGCGTATCCCCTTTGGGATTTTCGTCATGAAATCAATCTGTGCGGCTTCCGGAAGCTGAAACGGCTCTATCACAGGCAGTTCTCCATCTATGGTAAAATCCTGGATGAATCCCATTTCCTGGGAAATATGCAGCATGGGCACCTCTGCAGGCGAAAGACCAATCCATGCAGCCGCGGCAAAATCCAAGGTAAAACGTCTTTTGAGGCCATCAGAACGCCTGTTTTCCGCACGGAGCCTCCGGTCGGCCCGTTGCCCTCCATCGCCTCCGTTGCATCCATAACCGTTACATTTGGCGCGACTGTATGCGCAAGCTCAACAAGCATTCTGGCAAACGCCGCCTGGTCCTGATAACGGTAATGCATTTCCGGTTTCTGCAGGCCGGGAACGCAGCCAAAGAGGTTTTTAATTCCGCCGGAGAGAACGGTCATACTATGCGTTTTCAATTTGGGTACGTTGATAATATAGTCAGCGTCCACAACAAGCTGAATCAGGTTAAACTGCGGGCATATGCCGCTGCCTGCGGCGTTGCTGCGTGTTTTCCAGCCTGTGTCATAGTTCAACTCTGCCTCAGCGGCAAGCTTCTGATAGCCGCAGGCAGCGTATATGGAGCGCAACCGGGACGGTATATAGGGGCCGCCGGGGCTGTCGGCAACCGTAATTCTTGATACCCCTGTTTTTTCAGCCAATAGATAACGCCCGCAACAACGGACGGATGCGTCGTTACGCCTGTATCCGGTCCCTTGGTTGTCACGAGATTGGGTTTTATCAGAACGCGCGACTCATGCGTCAGTCCTTTGCCTGCCTCCAGCGCGTCCAGCATCTGGCCGACCGCTTCACGAACAGGTATGTCGTCATACCCGTCCGTCTGCCGTACCGCAATTTTTACATGGTCCATCCCCACGATCTTCCCCGCCCCCTGTTTTTTTTCAGTATATCACATTTTTCGCAAAATGAAAACAGGCCGGTGAATGTTTCACCGGCCTGTAAATTCATGAATGCGGCGCTTCTTGAAATCGTTTGCGCAGTTTCTCCAATGCTTTTTTTTTTCTATCCTGGATACATAGGACCGGGAAATACCCAGCAAGTCCGCTGTATCCTGCTGACTTTTCGGGTAACAGTTATTGAGCCCGTAGCGCAGGATGATGATCTTTTTCTCCCTGTCGTCCAGTACTGTGTTGATCCCTTTGAGCATATGTTCAATCTTGAATTTTTTATCAATGGCGTCAACAATCGTATCTTCGCTCGCGATCACGTCAATGAGCGTAAGTTCATTTCCTCTTTGTCAGTGTCGATCACATCGTTGATGGAGATGTCCTGCGCAGATTTCCGCTGAGACCGAAAATGCATCAGGATTTCATTTTCAATACAACGGGCGGCATAGGTGGAAAAACGCGCACCCTTGTCAAAATTATAGGAGTCCACCGCCTTGATCAGCCCGATCGTTCCAATGGAGATCAGATCATCCTGTTCCGATTCTGTCGCATAGTATTTTTCACGACATGTGCGACCAGCCGCAAATTGTGGTTGATCAAAACATCCGTGCTTCGCTGTCCCCGTTTTTCAGCCGCTCTAAAAACTTGGCTTCCTGGGGGCTGAAAGAGGTTTCTGAAACGAGTTCTGCATACGAATATACAGAATAAAGTACATAAAGTGATGAATCTGTGCAAAAAATTCCTGAAACAAAGCTTTCACCTCAAATCAATTTAAGGCCCGTATTCAATATATTATACGGTTAAACGCTTTGTCCAATGCCATTTTGCCAATCTTATTTCAACGGAACACACAAAAAAAGCCGGCTGCACATTTTTGCAGCCGGCCTTCTCTTTAAAGTACGCCTTTATTCCTCGATAGCGGGCTCCTCAACATCAACAACCGGAGCCGACACTTTTCAGCGTCGTCAGACGCGTAGACAACGCTGTCTGCCGTGTCTGTTTCGTCTTCATCCGCCGCTTCCGGCAGAGCCGCTTTCATCGACAGTGAAATTCTATTGCGATCCCAGTCGATATCAATGATTTTGGCAGTCACAACATCGCCCGTTTTCAGCTTATCCGAAACCTTCTCAATGTGCTCCGGCGCGATCTCTGAAATATGTATCAGTCCGTCCACACCGGGGATAATCTCTGCAAACGCGCCATACTTCATCAGCTTGACAACCTTGGCGTCTACAATGTCGTCCACATGATATTTCTGGCGGAACAGCTCAATGGGGTTGTCCTCCGCTTTCTTTGTAGCCGAGAGAAATGCGGCCGGTCTCCGGATCAAAGTCCTTGACATAGACTGTGATCTGATCGCCGACGTTTACCACAGCGGACGGGTGCTTGATCTTGCTCCACGAAAGCTCGGTAATATGAATCATTCCATCCACGCCGCCGATATCTACAAACGCCCCGTAGGAAGTCAGCGAACGGACAACGCCGTCGTACTGCTTGCCGACTTCAATCTCGGCCAGAATCTTTTCGCGTGCTTCCTTGCGCAGTTCGGCAAGCGCGCGCTTTACCGCGCCGATCACGCGGCGGCGGCGGCGATCCACTTCAATAATCTTGAACTGAACGGTCTGTCCCTCCAGCTTGGACAGGTCTGTTTCGCGGTCGGATGTGATCTGGGAAGCCGGAATAAATACCCGGTTGGCCTCATAGTTCACAACAACGCCGCCCTTAACTGCATTGATCACTTTGCCGGCGAGAATTTCCCCGCTGTCCAGCGCCTCGCTCATGGTGACCCATGCTTTCTGCGCATCCATGCGCTTTTTGGGAAAAGCGTCGCAGTTCCCTCAACATCGTTTGTCTTGATGATCTGCGCCTCAACTACATCTCCAACCTGAAAGAGTTTAGACAGGTCGGAGGGGTTGCCGGTGATCTCATCGGCAGGAATAATGCCGGTATATTTGGCCCCCACATCGACATGGACTTCGTTTGGCAAAACCGCCATTACAGTACCCGTCACAATCTCGCCTCTGCGGATTGTTTTCAGGACTGCTCCAGTGCCCTCTTCAAATGTCAGTTCCTTTGCTTCTTCCGGCTCTGCGGCACTTGCTGCCGCCTGCGCGGGTTCCGCCGTTTCGGGAACGGTCTGGGCCTGCTCCTGAGTTTCAGCGCCGTCCTGTGTCATTTTTGCTCCTCCATGTTTTTTCAGTCCAGTTTTCCATGGTCTTCCTTACCTCCTCGATTATCCCGGACGGAGTGGACGCTCCGGCCGTGATCCCTATCGGATCTATATTCATGTAATTGTCCCGTATCAGCTCGGCCGCGGATTCGATATGAACAGTATGCGCGCATTCGCGTTTGCATATATCGTACAGCCTGCGGGTATTCGCGCTGTTTGCACCGCCTACAACAACCATGGCGGCCATCCGGCGCCCATCTGTTCGGCCTCGTTTTGTCTAGCGGAAGTCGTATTGCATATTGTATCAAAATCTGGGCTTTTGTATAGTGGTTCCCGGCAAAAAACTTGCAAATTTTAAAAATTCATCTTTATGAAACGTTGTCTGCGCTACAATTGCGATCTCCTGGTCCCGAAACGCGCTCAGCGAATCCATCAATCTGCACTGTTGTGCGGATTCAACGATAAATACCCTTTGCTGCGTTTGTACCTGATTACACTGGAAATACCCGACAATTCCCTCCACCTCGGGATGTTCGCGCTCTCCGGCAATCAACAGGCTGGCGCCGCTTTCCGCCGCGCGCTTTGCAATACGCTGAATACGCTGTACGCTGGGGCATGTCATATCGTCAAACGCAATGCCCTCCCGCCTGAGCGCGTCCGTAACCGATTGCGAAACTCCGTGCGCGCGTATAATAACATGCGCGTCTTTGGAATCTCCTCCACACGGTTGGCGACGCGCACTCCATTTTTTAAAAGCGACTGCGTTACGTCCCGGTTATGGATTAATTCGCCGAAAGTATAGATTTGGCACGCCCTGCCGGATCAGGGCAAATGTATGTTCAACCGCCCGTCCAACGCCGTAGCAAAAAGCCGGCGGTTTTCGCTACATGTACTTTCATCTTCCCTGCCCCATAAGGTCATGAACCCGCTCCATAATCATATTGCTGGCACGCTGCAACTCCTGCGCTCCGCCGTCCGCAAAAGCAAACTCTTCAAAGGTAATCGGTGTTCCGAAGTTGACATAAACTCTTCTAAACAGGCGCCGTTTCTGATCTTTCGTAGATATGCCGACCGGCACGACCGGGCGCTTTGTCTTATATGCGAAGAGTGCCACCCCGTCTTGGCGCGCGTACGTTTTCCCCTGCTTTTACCCTGGTCCCCCTCTGGGAAAATACCTAAAACATCGCCTCGCTTCAGTATTTGCAGCGAGGTTTTTTATCGCGGTTATATCCTGCTTTCCGCGCTGAACCGGAAAGCCGCCCAGCTTGCGAATCAGCCATCCGAGCAGCCTGTTTTTAAACAGTTCGGTTTGGCCATATAATAGATTTGCCGCTGCATACTTGCCGAAACAAAGATCACATCATGCATGGACATATGGTTCGGCGCAATGATAAACGCCCTTCCATCTGCGTGTTTTCCCGTCCGGTCGTCTTGAGAAAGTAGAACACCTTTGCATAAAAAACGCCCAAAGCCTTTATAATCCGATAGAACAAGTATCCACACGCTCCTTTATAAGCCGCTCCATCAGTGCGACTGTTTCTTCCAGAGAAAGCGCGGAATTGTCGATTAACACCGCATCTTCCGCCGCTTTGAGCGGCGCTATTGCGCGGCTGCTGTCATTTTTGTCCCGCTCCTCCATCTCGGCGAGCACCGTATCGTATGCTGTGTCCACGCCGCGCTCCTTTAATTCTTTCGTCCGTCTGCGCGCCCTGGCCTCTATACTTGCGCTCAAGAAAAAATTTGACCTGCGCATCCGGAAGGATTACTGTGCCAATATCGCGTCCGTCCATAATTACGTTGTTCTCTCTGGCATGCTGCGCTGTAGCTCCAGTAAAATTCCCGCACGCAGGGGTATGGAGGACACATCCGAGGCGGCCATGGAAACCTCCGGCGTTCGTATCTGGTCGGAAACATCCTCTCCGTTGAGCAGAACGCGCTGTGCGCCGTCTATAAACTTGAGCTCAATTTGAATTTCCTCCAGCTTGGGCGCCACCTGTTTCCCGCAACGTAAATCGAAACGCCTGCGCGCAGGCAATACAGTCCGACCGTTCGATACAGCGCGCCCGTATCAATATATAAAACCCCAGGTTTTTTCGAAAGCAGTTTCGCCGCCGTACTCTTTCCCGCACCGGACGGCCCGTCAATCGCAATATTCAGTGGCACTCTAGATCCCCTCCGTCTAACCCTAATTCTTCAATAATGGCGTCTGCGGAAAACCGCCGTGGCAAACGCTATGTGCAGATTGAACCCGCCGGTGAGTGCGTCAACATCCAGAATTTCACCTGCAAAGTATAGTCCCTTGACAAGCCTGGATTCCATCGTTGCCGGGTTTTACCTGCCGGACCTGGCCGCCTCCCGCTGTGATCACAGCCTCAGCGCCTGCTCGGCCGGTTATTGTCAATGGAAAACCTTTGATTGCCTCGGCCAGCGCGCCGCGTTCTGCGCGGGTGACTAAGTTCACCGGCTTATCCGGATCAACATTGCTGACAGCCAGCACTTCCGGAATGAGCGTTCGCGGCAGAAGCTGGTGCAGCGAGTTTTTCACAGCCCTGTTCTGCTGGTCTGCAAAATCGCGCACAAGCCGTGCGTCGAGCATGTCCGCATCCAGCCCCGGTTTACAGTCTATTCTCACCTGCATGGGCATGGTTTGGCTGCGCAGGAGCGACGAAGCTGTAAGCACCAGCGGACCGGAAATGCCCTTATGCGTAAATAAGACTTCGCCGAGGTTATCGAAAAGCCGCTTTTGCCGCTGTACAGTTTAAGCCGCACATTTTTCAGCGTCAGTCCCTGCATGCGCGCACAGGCGTCTTCCGCGCATTGAAAGGCAACGAGTACAGGGATCTGTTCCGTAATTTCATGTCCATATGCCTGGGCAAAGCGGTATCCATCTCCCCTGCTGCCTGTCTTTGGATATGTAATGCCACCGGTTGCAAGCAGCACGATATCGTATGTCTCTTCCATTCCATTGCAGGTAATAAAAACGGCCCGTCGCCTTTCATATTTTGTAATTCTGCCGCGCCGTAGCCGAACGGAAGTTCCCTGAATTTTACGGCTGAAAAAATCAATCACATCCTGCGCCTGGTCCGACTTGGGGAAAACGCGGTTTCCACGTTCCACTTTGAGCGGCAGGCCCTGCGCTTCCAGATAAGCGATGAGGTCGTCGGGAGAGAACCTCGTCAATGCGCTGTATAGAAATTTGGGGGTTTGCAATCACGTTTTGCAAAAATGTTTCGCGATCGCATTTGTTTGTGATATTGCACCGTCCCTTGCCTGTAATGCGCAGTTTTCTACCGATAAATTCGTTTTGCTCAAACAAGTCGGCGCCGACGCCCGCGTCAGCCAACTGCGCGGCAGCCATTAACCCCGCCGCGCCTGCGCCCTATGATGGCGACGCGCCTCAGCGCTGTCATAGGCAACCTCCGTCAATAGAGCGTCTGGTCTTCTTTGGCGCTGTCCACATTGTTTTTGTCATATACCTTATATTCCTCCCAAATCTGTTCCAGCTCCATAAAGACCTGTTCCACTTCGTTCCTCTTTTTCAGCGTCACGCCCACAATCAGCGCGTTGATAAAACTCATCGGCGCCACCAGCGAATCGACGTAAAAGCCATATCGCTCTGGGCAATGAGCAGAATAGAGGCGTACTGCGCGAGCGGGGACGTAATGCTGTCTGTCAGCGCGATAACCGTTGCGCCCCGGTCGCTCGCAAAGTTAAGGGCGCGGGACCGTGCGTTTTTGAATAGCGAGGGAAGCTGATTCCGATCACAACGTCTTTTTCGTCGATCCGCATGATCTGCTCGAACATCTCGCTTGCGCCGTTTGCGTCCACCTGGCGTATGTTGTCAAACGCCAATGTCAGGTTATAGCTCAAGAAGCTGGCGAGCGTGCCGGCGCTGCGAACGCCGATGATATATATATTACGCGCCTGCAGCAGTTTATCGACCGCCTGGTCGAATGCGGCCGGATCAAGCTGCTGCAGCGTTTCACTGATATTCAGCATATCGGAAGTCAGAACGCTGCGCAGCCGCCACTGTCCCGCACTTTATCCTCGGTCACCTGCATGCGCTGCAAGGGACGTGAGTTTATTGCGTATCAGCCGTTGCAATTCCTTTTCAATTCAGGATACCCGTCAAATCCCAGTTCCACGACAAAGCGCACAACGGTTGATTCACTCACGCCAACGGTCTGTCCCAGCTTTGCCGCGGTCATAAACGCAGCCTTATCATAATGCTGCAGGATATAGTCGGCAATCGCCTTTGTCCCTTTGAGAAACTGGCGTACAGCTCTGGATTGTATCCATCAAATCATTCGGCATGCAATTCACCCATGAAATTTTCACTGTTTATTATTCTACCATTTTGCAGGAAGAAAACAATAGCCGAAATAAATTCAGGCGCGGCAAATGGCCGGGGAATTCACCCCGGCCATTATATAAAACATAAGATAGGTTACATGCTCTTAGAGACAGACTCGATCATTTTCTTGACCATCTGGCCGCCGATGGAACCAGCCTGCTTGGAGGTCAGGTCGCCGTTGTAACCCTGGTTGAGGGAGACGCCTACTTCACTGGCACATTCCATCTTAAACCTGTTGAGCGCTTCTTTTTTTTAGAAGGAACCATATTAGCCATTGTGTTTACACTCCTTTTCTTTATTTTCCGATTACGGACTTGCAATAGTAGTATGTCTGCCGTCCGATCATATATCAGAGGAAGTTTCTGTCAGTCGGCAAGCATGAGGGTTTACGATAGAAACCTCGTTCGCCGTAAAATTCCGTTCCCCTTCATCCGTTTTTTTTTGTATATGTACGGCTTTGGATTCTTCCCTTGATCTGAATTTGCGTTCCAACCTTCAACTGTGACGCAAACACTGCGTTTCTGCCCCAGGCCACGCAGGGTATATAATCTGATTTCCCGAATTTTCTGTTTACCGCGATGAGTATATCGGATATTTCGCGGCCAAGCGGCGTTTGGCGGTATAAGACGGGTTTTGCATATAAAGCCGCAAAGCGAAATATCGTTCTGGAACTCCGGGTCCCTGCCGATCAGCAGCTCAACATGCGTTGCAAACAAGGTCAGCGACAGGTGATTTTTACCGTGCTCGGCCACATTGCGTGATCGGTATTGCCCTTGAATGCGCAGCATCCTGCAGCGATATGTTTTTGATGCATACACCTTTTTCCGGCAGGACCACCCGAATTACGTCTACCGTACCGCTGGTTCGCATGACCTGGATGGGAAAGGTGTAGAAGTCCTCGTCGTACATCGTATGGCTGAAAATCGGCAGTTCATTGACAACGCCGCTGATGACAGCGGCATTGTTGACTTTCGTCGTGTTTTCCATTATGTTTCCTCCGGGTTGTAAGCAATATCAGCGCACAGGCGAGCATAGCCGTATAAACGTCCTGAACCGGCGGGATATTTTCATAGAGGTATTCCTGCATCTCCAGTTTCTGTCCAAACACCCCTTTTAACTCCCGAAACAGCGTCAGTATGATGGAATCGTCGTGGATGCTGGAAACGGAAATCGTATTTTTTTCATTGATACCACAGGTAACGGCGGTAAGCTGTTCTGTGCGCAGAAAGGAAATGTCCTCAAAGCGCGCAGGATCAAAACCGCAATCCCGTTTTTTCGCATCATCCCGTCCGTATTGCCCCGCAACTCGGATACGTCTTTTGCAATCAGCAGAATATCCGCCTGAAAATTACGCGGGTACCGCCCAGGTCCGGCCTCCAGCAGCAGAATATCCGGTTGTGATTCGTCCGTCCCTCCGCAGCATCGGTTCCTGTCTACCCACAGGATTTTTCTGTACTTGGAAACACAGGCCGAAAAATCCGCCGTCACGCCGTTTTGGCATAGCAAAATCGCTCTGATCAAGGGAGTACCTCCATGCGTTTACTCCAGAAGTGCCAGCTGACGTCTGATGTCCATCGTCACAGCGGACTCAGTGTCCGCCGTATCGCTGGAATCGGCATTTTCGCCGGAGAACGTTCCTGTTGCGTCTTCACTTTCCGGGCTGGTTATAATATATTGTTGCCCGGTAGGGTCTATATTATAATTGTCATAATAGATTAGCTCCGATATTTTGACCAGCTGTATATCTTTCGCCTTGAGCGATTCCAAAATCATAGGCAATGCCTCAGGTGTATGCAGCGCCGCATTGTGAAACAGTACGATTGAACCCGGTTGCGTTTTGTCCAGAACGCGTTTGGTAATCTGTTCAGCGGACAACTCTTTCCAGTCAGGCTGTCGACGTCCCACTGAATTGTGTAATACCCGGCGTTTTCAGTGTGGATATGACGCTGTCGTTGTAGTCTCCATAGGGGCGGCCTGAATAAATTCGGCTTTACGCCGGTCACCTTTTCAATTTTGCTGGAACAGCCCTCTACCTGTTTGATCATGTCGTCAGCAAGGCTGCGTCATGTGCGGATGGGTGTCGGAATGGTTCATAATCTCGTGGCCTGCGTTGTGCAGCGCCAGGACCGATTCGGGATATTTGTCAACCCATTCCCCCACAAAAAAAGTCGCTTTCACATCGTATTTTGCGAGAATATCAATAATCTGCTGCGTGTCCTCGTTCCCCAGGCGGCGTCAAATGAAATGGACGCCAGATTATCTTTCTGTCCACTCTGTAAATCGGAAGCTGTCTGTTGCTGGCGTTTGTAGCGGCGCTGTTGACAATGGACGTGGAGAATAGAATTGTCGTGAGCGCCACCACCGTAATAAGGAAAATGACCGCAATCGTTTTTTTCTGAATAATAATATTTTCATACCCGTTCAACCCCATTTGTTACATGTTTATTAGATCTTGCATCCGATTATTACCTTTTCTAATATTTATAAATTTACGAAATAAATGGTCGGAATATATGTTTGCCCCCATGCAAAACTAAAGATGTACTGGAATGAGGTGATAAAAATGCGGATGAAAAAATCACGCGAAGCGAAGTTGACGCGCTCAGAATGGAGCTTGCCGGAAGGGATAAAGCAATGATTCAGCGGCAGGTTATGCACAACGACAGGTGGTTTTACGCGAATATTCCCTGGCTAATGGAATCTTTTTATTACAACACCGGCAGCATAACCGGAAAAACGATGTATCCGTAACCGAACCGTACAAAAGCGGGCGCCATAAGCGCCCGCTCTGCATAAAAATTGAAAATCATGTTGCGAGAAAAAAAAAAAAAAGCATAAACGTAAAACAGTGCCGCTGGAAATGCCCACGCGGGAAATTCCCATTCCGCACAGTCTGCCATCGTACAGAAACTCTTTATATAAATAAGCGGCCCGGCTCAAAGCCGGGCTTTTTTGCCTAATATCTCTTCAATAAATCCCGTATTCCAGCGTCCCCAGCGCTTCAATGATCTCATGGTGCGTTTTATATTTCTTGAGTTCTTTCCCGGTAATCGTAATAGAAATGGAATAAACGCTTAAACCGGAATTAATATAGGCAGGATTGGATTCAATATCGTCAATTTTCAGTCCCAGATTCCGAATTGTCATAATAAAATCCTGCAAATTGTTTTTGCTCTTGAGCTCCAGGTGTATCTCAAAGTGATTGGAACGGTCCTTTAAAAATTTTTTCAAAAAGACGACAAAACGGAAAGGCATACGATGAGCGCAGTAAAACAGATCAAAGAAGCCGTGTAAAACCCGCAGCCGACTGCAAGGCTCATTAAACTGCTTGCCCAAAGCGCAACTGCTGTCGTCAGCCCCTTTATTTGATTTTTGGAACTGTAGAGAATTGAGTTGCTGCTTATGATCGCAATACCCACTACCGTCGCTGCGGACACAAGCGGAACCGTCGCCCGCAGCGCGGCAGCCGCGTATACGTCTATAAGCATCGCAACAACCGAGGCAAGCGAAACGAGTATAAAAGTGCGCAGCCCGGCGGAATGCCTTTTGTTCGCCCGCTCACAGCCTATGGCCGCGGCAAAGGCGAACGCCAGGCCAACGCGCAGGGAATACGGAAGCCGCGTTGATTTCCGCCGCCCATTCCCCAAAATTTCAACCAATGGATCCATTGCAATTTCCTCCTAACGTCTGTTTAAAAAATCTGCCCCTGCTTACATAATTCGCCATTTCATATTGCTCCTCAGCAGCCTGCGTAAACGCCTGCTCCGCCTCCAGAACCATATCCCGCGGCGGCAGCTGCGCTGAATTTCGCGGAGGCGTTCTATCAGCACGTCCACCGGGGATTTGACAGCTCCGCTCTCCGTGCTTTCGGATACCTCCGTAATCTCCTCCAGTTTATTGGAATATGATTTTGAAAGGTAGAGTGAAAGTTTTGCGCAGGCCGGTCCGATCAGCTCATATAACACGCTGGAAGCCAGGATGATTGTCTGCAGTTCGCCGCCCACACCCGGGCCAAGCGTACGGACGCACAGAGCCGCAAGCCCGATCGCAACGCCTGCCTGCGGAATCAGAGCAAGCCCCAGGTAATTACGCACCAGTTTTGGCTTTCCCACCGCCAAAACACCCTAAAAAGCTCCCGCGTATTTTCCCAGGATGCGAACGGCGAAATACAGAATGCCAACCACAAGCAGAGGGACGGAACCGGATATGGCCGCAGAGCCGGCAAAGGAATCCATACGGAAACTAAGACCGGAACGCACAAAGAACAAAAAGCAGTATCGGCGGGCTGAAATAGTTGAGCTGCTTAAACAGCTTATCGTCTCCCGTAACGTTCATATAGACCATCCCCATGGACATGCAGCCAAGCAGAGGCGATACCCCCAGAAGCGCGCATACGCCGCAAAAGGCGAAGAAGAAGCGCGACCGATATAATCAGCTGGTTGTCAGCGGACCGTTTGCGCGGCATCAGAAATTTTAAATGAAGCCGAAGGCACCGCCTAGAATCAAAACAAATATATTGGCAAGAATCGGCAGCCCTACCACGCTGAAGCCGGCGCCTGCGCCGGATAAGAACTGGCGCTATTGATATTGCGATACTGTACAGGACAAGACCGATCACGTCGTCCATCGCCACTACTTGCAGCAGCGTATCCACAAAATCACCTTTGCACGTGTCTGCCGAATCGTCATAATCGTAACGCTGGCGCAGTCGCGGCGGCAAGCGCGGATAAAACGATGGAAAAGGCCATATGTAAACGCAGTATGTAATAGGTGAGCAGAAAAACAGCCACAGACGCAGCGATCGATTCAAAAAGCGTAATGACAAGAGATTTTCCCCCGCTTTTCCTGAGCGTGCTGAATTGCAATGACTCCCCTATGCTGAACGCAATAAAGGCCAACGCTATGTCCGATAAAAATCCGTGCCCGCTATGATGTTTTCCGGAATCAAGTCCAGGCAATACGGCCCTATGATGATACCTGTGACGATATAGGCGGTATAACATTTGGCAGGCGCAGCAGCTTTTGTCAGCCGCGTCATGGCAAATCCAAAAAACAGCATAATCGCAATGCTGATAATTACGGATGCAGCCGGAGAGGACGCGTTTAGATTGTCATAGAAAGCATGGAACATCTTTACCTCCGCAAAATTTAGTCAGCCTCTTTTTCAAAAGCATATACTTTTATGATATACTTAATATATCTAAAAGTAAAATTATTGTTTTATCATACCGATAAATATAATTTATATATGGGGAGGCGTTCCCATGCTGGATATCAAAGGTCATTTCATTGCTTGCCGTAGCGCAGACGAAAAATTTTACCAGGCGGCAAACGCTCTGTCCCTGACACAGCCTGCGGTCAGCCATCATATCAGCCAGTTGGAAAAGGAACTGGGCGTAAAAATTTTCATCCGGGGAAAAGGCGCCTTAATCTTAACTCCCGAGGGTGAAATCATACTCAAATACGCAAAGCGCATGCATGCCATGTACGATAAACTCAAAGCGTCGCTTGCAGATATGGGAAAATATCTGACAAAACTGAGAATCGGAATAACACATACGGCAGAAGCAACGTCGTTGCGGAAGTTCTGGCAAAATTCAGCAACGAAAATCCTGGCGTCATCATAACGGTTATTACAGATACGATAAAAAATCTTTATGCAATGCTGGAAAACTATGAATTGGATTTGGCGATCGTGGAGGGAAAACCCACCGCTTCAGACCTGAACTCCCTCATGCTCGATACGGATTATCTTGTCTGCGTAGCTCATTGAAATCCGCTTTCAAAAAAGCGATGGTGACGCTGCATGACCTGCAAAAAGAAAAAATGATCCTTCGGCTTCCGAAATCCGGTACGGTGTATCTATTCGCCTCCCATCTCGCCAGCATTAACAAAGCAATAGATAATTTTAATGTTATACTGGAGGTTGACAATATCGCCACAATTAAGGATCTCATCAGAAAAAAACCTCGGCGTCTCCATCCTGCCAATCAGCACATGTATGGACGAGCTGCGCAAAGGCAAAAATTTCCGTTTTGCCAATAGAGAATTTTGGAGTATGGTGCGCGAAACCAATATTGTGTACCAGAAGGATTTTTCCCACACCGAGATTTTGCAGGATATTCTGGAGCTTTACCGGCAAACCGTCAAAGCGCAAAACCAGTATTTATAGTATAGCGGCGCCGGTATCCGCGTCCGGCATCCCGCCGCACGACGCAAACCATTGAAAACGAGGTATTCTATGTTTGAATTAATACAGGTTTCTGGCAACAGCTACTATATCCAAAGCCCGGCAAAAATAGGTCTGGTTCGCTTAACAGACACGCATGTTTGCCTGATCGACAGCGGAGCGACAAGGATGCGGGACGCAAGGTCCGTCAAATCCCTGGATGAGGAAACCGCTGGCAGCTAACGGCGATTTATAACACGCATTCCAACGCAGACCATATCGGCGGCAACAAATATCTGCAGGGGCAGACGGGTGCAAAATCTATGAGCCTGGAATTGAGTGCGCATTACACGGCGCCCGGTGTTGGAACCGTCCTTTTTATATGGCGCCTGCCCGCCAAAAGATATGCGGCACAAATTTCTAATGGCCCAGGAAAGCCCTGCAG